>Ga0065711_1032869_pt1 | contig 26514 bp, 16 predicted proteins | sample Hoacrofraction12_FD_59098 | JGI IMG/M metagenome (GOLD analysis project Ga0065711, IMG submission 59098) | Hoatzin crop microbial communities from Cojedes, Venezuela - Epithelial fraction 12 v2 (version 2) | ecosystem: Host-associated > Birds > Digestive system > Esophagus > Crop | place... | reverse complement strand
CCTAAAAATGATTTTTTTTTTTTTATTTTTTTTTTTTTTCTTTTTTAAATTCTGGTTGTCAACCCTTGAATTCGCTGTAGTTGATAGAAAACATCTTTGCTGGTGTTGGTAGAGTGAGCTCTTTTTCTGCTGCAGCCTGGGCCTTTCCTTGTGCTCGCTAGAAATGTGACACTCATTCTAATGACGTGACTAAGTGCACTAATCTCTTTAATCAACTAGTCGGATGAAATCCTGCCTGCTTAGGACCCTTGGGAGAATAGTATGTGCTGCAGCCTGTTTGTGAACATGCAAAAAGATGTGGTTTATAGTGCTTTTCTTCATTAAAATCCATGCCAATGAATGCAGATGGTGTTACCCAACTTCTTCCTCCTGTCACACGCAGCTGAGCAGGGTGTGTTTTCAGTAACAGGGGTAGTGTTTTAACCAGCACTATGGGAATTCAGGCTGTAGATCAATTTCCCTTCCAGACTTAATGACAGCCAAATGCACCTTCCTGAAATCTTAGAGGTGTCTTATCACAGCTGCAGGGTGTTGTGCCTTTTTTTTTCTTTTTTTACACCTCCTTCTTTTATATATACTGCTGTACCATCTTACATCCCTTTCTCCACTGATACAGACCACCTCAGATATAAAAAAGGGGATTTCCAGAACCAGGTTTCATTTGTATCTGTAGGAGCTTCTGGCATTCACTGCTGCAAGAGAACTGGCGTGATGATTCTTAGTGAGCTTAAAGGCAGTCTTGCAGCTGAAGGAGAAGCAGGTCTATTGTAAGAATAGCTTAAATATTCAAGCAGGCCCTGAAATCATTGTGTGTTCTGGAGCACCCAGCAACAGTGAAGAAAAACTCAGGGCTTAAAGATTGCAACAATCTTGGCAGGAATGGTATGTTATGGGTAGGTATTAAGATTTATAAAGGGTCATGGGAGACCTGAGGCAGCCCATCAAGCAGCAGTGAACGAGGACTGCTGAGAACCCTCCTGTGAAACTAGTGCCTTAGACGACTTTCTTAACCGCTCTGCCTTCTACCCCAAGTTCCCCGAGAGAGTTCCAGATGGGCTGTTAGCTGCAAAGTTGTTCCCATGCTTTGGTAATTAATAAATCTTGACTGTATGTAAGTGCCTGGAGAGAAAAACAACAACAACCACCACCAACCCAAGCCAACCAACCAACCAAAAACTAAAAACTAAAACACCCCACCCTCCCCCCAGAAAAGGCTGACACTGTCGTCTGTATCAGGATTTTGTAAGTGTTTTTTGTAAAGCGCCTTGCTGTCAGGAGGGCTGGGCATCAAAACTACCTCTAAGAAAGGCACTGGCTAGAGACCATCTATTGCCTGTGCTAAGGCATGTACCAGCTAGAAAACTAGCTTAGGTTGTGCTACACGACCTATAACACAGTTTAGGAATACTGGTCTGTAGTTAAGCTTTAATGTTTTACTGAAACAAAGACTTTCTGGCCACTGGAGAACACTGCAGTTCTGCCGCAAATTAGTATTGTAACTTTTAATGAATGGCTGTGTATTTGCAGAATATGTGAAACTGGGGTGGTATCCTTCCATGAATTACATGAGAAAGACATTATTGGCGCTGTTCTGAATTCAAGTTTTGAAAATAAGTCTAGAAGCCATGTCCAGTTAGCAGCATGGTGGTTAATTTTCTGTTTGAGAGATGCTTCTTGCTTACAAATCATTTACCGTATTTTGAAAAAGTGGCTGAAAATCTCTTGTGGAAATAAAACTAAAATTAATATTATGAAAGCAGTGTCTTGCTTTTTGTGGGAAATATTGTGTGTTTGCAGGGCCCTGTGTAAATATGTAAGATGTCAAGCACCGGTTTTGTTGGTTTTTTAATGTATGGTGTTGGCCATGGTTAGTATGCCTCTTCAGTGGGAAAGAAAATTATCCTCGGTATACATTTCTACTGTAACAGGTCCATCTTCTTAGTCTTACAGTGTCACTTAAAATAGTAATAATTTATGTAAAGAATGAATAATTTCAAACTTTGTGGTGATATTTTGCAAGGGAGAAGTTGCTAATAGCTGGGGTTAGTGTGTATTTTTTAATGAGATTTATTTTCTTCAGAGCCAAAGTTCTGCTTGCTTAGACTGTGAATTCCATAAGGGAATAGTAAGGAGTTCAGAAGGAAACATGATGAAATGTTGGTCTTTGCATCCAAAAGAGGATTTAAGTCATGAACTCCTGAACTTGTGATCCTCAATTACTTATCCTGGGTGCGGGAAATCTGTTCTACTTTAATGTTTTTATTAATGTGACTTGGAATGAACTCAAGCATTCTTTTCTCTTAAAACGAGTTTGAAGAAAATAACTCAAGATTAACAAATACTAGATCTTTTAATTTTTAACCCACTTTTTTTTTTTTATGTAGTCAGTTTCTAACAAAAAAAAAAATCTTAGGGAGGATTGGCTGTTGTTTTACAGGGTACAATGAACCTTGACAGCAGTACACTGAGAGCTGATGGCCCAGTGTATTAGAATGTTAACCTAATAAACAAAATATTTAAGACACCTGTTATACCTTTCTTCTCCTTAGAACACATGGAAGGCTCAGTGCAAGGGTTAGCCAGTGGTTGCATTAACCCATCTTCTGCAGTTACAGCAAACCATCCAAACACACCACCAATTTTTAACAGATTTCCTACAAAAAGTAGGTTTCTCCTTTATTTTATTTCTAATGTATCTTCCCTTTTACCAAAAACAATCAAAAAATCAGGCTCATGTGTTATGTTCCTAGATGTCTTTCTGCTAACTGTTTTTGAACACCAGGGCTGCTTTCATATGCTGTGCTATGTTTGTCTTTATTGTCTGAAACACGGGAAATTTCTGTGGAGTGAAGAGGTGAAGTGTAGGAAAAGCAGGGCAGATATGTTCATGCAGTTGCAAATTAGTCGCTACTTTAGAGAACTCATATTTAGGTCTCAGGGTTCAATGCTGCTTCAGTAAAATGTGAACTCACGTCAAGATGGAAGAAGTCAAATGGAAATGGGTGCTAGAGCAATATGCTTTGAGTATCATTGTAAGTTAACTCCTGACCTAGCAATGCACCCATTTTTAAAATCTTGTTTTTCAAATGATAAATCAAGCTGTTGTAAAAGCCAAATATATCTTTGGTGTGCCATAGCTCAGGGTCTGCTTTGAGTTAAGGTTACTTAATTCGTCATTCTAAATGCTTGTGTAATGTTTCATTAAATGTTTTAGAATTCATGAAGCATCACAAGCACTTGCTTTACAGAGCTGTGGAAATCTCTGTAGGAAAATAAGTGAAGGGAGAAGGGAAATGACATTGTCAGATCCTGGGATCTGACCTGATGTGACTGATCAGTAGTCCCATACTATCAATTAGTCTGCAGTTAGGGTTTGCAAGACAGACTATTGAATTTATTCTATGGACTGGGAATCTCAAGTTTTTCTGTCTAGGATATCAAAGAACTCTTGGGTTTGGATTCTTTGTTTCATAATATTAATGCAGTAAATTTGCATGTATTTTAGCAAATATCGCTGGTCTGAAAGCTATTTTTGTCAAATGTTGGAAATGTGTTTTAACATTTCCCAAAGATTGCTTTAGAAGAAGTTTATATAGGCTGTCATAACTCACATGTCAGTTAACAACTTAACATCCTTGAAGTCTTTCTTTAATCATTTTTGCATGAAGAACTTAACTTTCACGAACAGGAATAAGTAAAATTGTTCTCATCTGAAAAGTCAAAAGAGCATAAGCATAAGAAACACCTCCCTGAGAGGCAGCACATTTTTACCAGAAGAATGACAGTATGCTGCTGTGAATACTCAGAGCAGCAATAAGTTCTTCCTAACTCATTTTCACATTCCTAAATTGCAGTTAATAACACTTTCTCCCTTTTTCTAAAGCAGAAGCAAAGTTTTAGGTCATTCATAACTGTTAATGTTGTGAACACAGAACAGATGCTCACTTAAAATATGTAAAAACTGTTCTTTATGTTTTTCCTGGTTGATCTCTGTAAGGGCACTGGTTTTATTTATTGGGATAAGCAGCCTGTGGCCTGCAGGCCTGTTGGTGAATCCACTCTTGGCTGCCCTTTGAATAGGAAGCTCCTTACAAGCTCTCTAAATCGCTCCAGTGCTGGCAGTTGGTTCCGCGGGTGTAGTCTTTTGTGGGGGATCATTGTCATGAGCCAGGGCCAACTTCAGACGAGCTCTTCTCTGCCTTTACACACCACTGCGTGCACAGATTTCAGAGGTGAAAGGTGATGAACATGTGCGGTAGTCCTAGTTGCACGGTGAGGAAAGGTGTTACATGACCTTCCTGGCTGGAAGGCTGGGATACCATGCTACAAACCATTTAAACAACGCTTTGAGGGCTGAATTGTAGTTCTGAGGCTTCTTGCAGCACTCACCACCACCATGTATGTGGATTTCACCAGTACCAATAAACTGATGTGCATAACACCTAACTAAAATGAGATTTTAGTAGCATAGGCACCTGGAAACTGAGTCTCACAACCTTTAAAAAAAAAAAAATCCATTCTCTAAATATTAACTGTTTGTTGTTTATCTGGGATTTGGGGTTTTTTGGGGGTGGGGGTGGTAGTGACAGTGTATTTATCTAGTTTAGGGCTCGTAAAACTTGTTTCCGTGCTTTCTGGTAAGTACTTTGAATTTTATGTTTTAGTTTATGTATTGAGCGCATGTTACCAGTATATTAATGGCGTGGGTGCCAAGTCCAGCATCTGGAAAACCAAAAAAAAAAAATTCTATTGTGATGAATGCTTGGTTTAAACTACTTGCCTTAATTCACAGTGAAGTCCTGTGAAATTAAAGAGAGGATATATTTTTATGTTTTGTTTTGGCTTTAAGAAATGCTCAACTGCTTTAACTACTTTTGCAGTTCATGAACTCATTCACTACAGCTTTGCAAGAGAGGAGTCAAGAGTCCTAGAAACAAGTATCCCTTACAGTATAACACTTGTTCATTCCCAGAGAAAGTCAGTTTTGTGTTTAGCATGAGGAAGGGATCCTGCTGGGAAAAACAGCCCGTTGTCATTTAATTGGAGGTTACATCATAAAACAGATTCATGAGAGATGATGGTACAGAGGGAATTAAAGCCGCACAGGTATCCTTAGTTTAGACGCGTGCTCAGCTTCTGCATCTTACTAGTTCTTGTGTGTGGCTTGCTGGATGTTTTCTTGTTGATGGTGTCCTATGTTTGTTTTTAAAATAAGCTTATGAGACATGCTAGATTATTCTACATCAGCTTGACATGAACTGTCAGAAAGGTTCTGGATCTACTGTGCATCCTATGGACACTTGAACATCTAAACTCATCTTACAGGTGACATGTTATCCTCCCTGTAGATCAGTACTTGGGGTTGCTGAGAAGGTAACTTTGCATTAGCTGTAGAGGAGTACCAAGTTACAGCAATCTGGCTGTCTGCTAAGGTAGATGACAGTGGACGTAGGCACTTCCACGTGATTCCTCCGTTGTCACATCTTCCTCTGCTCCTTTCCCAGCTTAAGCATGTTTCAGTCTTCTTTCTCTCCCATCCAGATCTCAAGTGCAGTCATGTCAGTGTGACCAAAGGGCATTCTGCTTCCACTCCTCTAACCTCCTCCACCATTACAGTATCTGTGGATGCCACAAATAATTTGTTCTCACAGGACTTCTCTGAGATGATGTTCAGTGCTTATAAAGATAATCCTCAGCCCTAGGCCCCATAGTCTGTCGTATTCTTTTCTGCTCATTTTTTCCTTTGTCTCCTTCTGGAAATAGTTTGTCTTTTTCTTTGACCAAGTTCTCAGGTGGCAGACGTCACACCTAGCGATCTGTCCTCTATGGTTACCAGTTAATCTGAAGGCCCAGTAACTTCTCTTTTAGCAGACCCTGCTCCTGATCTGCATTTTGACGATGCCACTTCTAACTCCGTGATGCTTGAAGCTTGCACAGGAGACACTGGGAGCGTATTCCTGTGCTAGACTTTCCTGGTCCCAAATCAAGGGCAACTGCAGTTTTTGGAATAAAGGATTTCTTGCAGGCTGAAACATTCCATCTAGGGAAAGCAAGCATTTACCAAGCAAGTGCAACGTTCTTCTCCTCGACTCCACTTCAGAAAGAAAAGGCCTGGAAAATTGACTAATTTTGGCAGTTTTTTTGTTTTTTTTTTTTAATAACAAATGGTCCCATTATCTTAAAATTTACATTGCTCTGCAGACTTCCAAACCTTGACTGGAAGCATATGGAGGCACAGGCTTGGTTACGTGATGTTTGTGAGCTTTTTGTTTTTAAGAAGATGTCATCAGAATGCATTAAACCAGGCAAAGTGATGTATTTTCCTTTTTGTTCACAGAAATGACCTGTTTTGGCTAAATTTTAAAAAAAGTTCAGTCTGACATGATTCCTAGCACAGAAAATTTCTGCACAGCAGCTAACATTTGGCAAAGTCACAAGCAGTTGAAAGCAGGGTCTTGCAATGGAAGTTGTCAGACAATCTTATTAATAGGCAAGCTTGGAAGCACTGCTGCTGATCCTTTGTCCTTTGAGGTGCCCGGATGTTTTCTTTTCTGCCCCAAAGGATGGATTTTACTCTAAACCAATATGATTGTACAACATAAAGGTATTTTGTATAAGAAAGATATAAGGTATAAGAAACTGTCACAATACAGCTACTGCACCTTTGACTCTAAATGTAAAACAAATGTCTTATCTGTCCCTCAGAATTCAGGGCTGTAATACATTAGTCCAAGTTTGCACTGTTAACAAGCTGAAAAAAAGGAGTTTGGATTTGCTATAGATTAGTCGTCAATTAATGCACTGGTAGACAAAGCTGCAGTGCAAGTAAGGAATATCCCCTGAGTGTACACTGCAATCTTATGGTTGACTATAAAAGGAAGAGTCTTGTGGAAACATTGCCAGCCACTTTCTTGTTGTGGAAGTCTTCAGTTTTGTAAACATACACTTCCTCCTATGAACTAACATTTTTGTAGCAATTAAGAGATAATTATTTAAACCACTGTTTACTGTCTTCTTTGATTTTGGGCACATATACCTCTTCTCTCCAGTTTATCACGCTGATATACCTTGTATTTAAAAGTCATGAGATGTATGTAGTGGTGATTTGTTTATTTTTAATCGTATACAAACACATGAATGGAACAATAAGTACTTTTCTATAAAACTTAGGTAGCTAGTCAATGATAGTCACTGAATTACAGAGTTATGTTGCTTATACAGCAATATGGGATGTTTAATGCGTTTGTCCAATTATTTGGGGCTTTTTTTTAAAGCCTCAGCATTGGTAGGGTTTTGCTGATAGACTAAGGACTGTAAAAAGTTTAGGAATTAGTTTTAAATGTCTACTATTAGGCATTCCACTGAAATTTTTTTGTTTTTTATAGTTCAGTGATGGATGTGTTTCATGCAGTACTGTTAGGAAGTCTGGATTTAAAAGGAGAGACTGTATTTGGGCTGAGATGTCAGCTGTAACTTCTCAATGATGCTGACAGCCTGCATATCCTTCTTAGTCTAGGAACCGCAGTCTGAGCTGTTCTAAGCCAGGAAAGTCAGTGGATAACTAAGTATACAACTTCCTCTCTGTGGGGAGATTTGGTCTTGGAAAATTTCAGGTGTTTGTCATTATTTGAAATAATGATTGTAATAATAAACCTGGCCTGAACTTACATCTGTCAAAGCAAAATTAAGATCAGGTTTGTTGTTGGAGCAATGCAGATTAGGCTTATGATGATGGGCTGTCTTGATGAACTGTTGAAAAGTTCCATTTCATTGACATATTCTATATACTATTGTGAAATTCAGAGTATGCTATGCAAAGACATTTCGTTTGCCATGGTTGGACTTCAGGTAAAATAAGATGTACCTTTAAAATGATAAAAATATGGGGTTAGAGAAGACCTTTCAGACAGATGTTTTCCCAATAAAGTACTTTTAAGCTCTACCTGACAGACATGTATCCAACTTGTTTATGAAATTTCTCTCCTGTTAAAGGTTTTGTGATCTCCTGAATTAACCTATTGCAGTGTTTATTTGATTCTTGTAATTAAGCCTTTTCCTAGTATCAAGCTGAACACTCTCTTGCTACAAATTAAGCTGAATATTTCCTGTTCTCTCTGACTGAACTGATCAGTATCTTCTTTGCAATAGTCTCCTGCATCTTAAAAAGTATTTCACATTTCTTTCAGGTTATTCTCTTCTATGTTAAACACAATTCTTTCAGTCTGTCTTCACAGGTAAGGTTTTTTTATGCATCCTACAGTTTTCAGACAATGTACCCCAGTATTGATTTGAGAAAATCTATTCAGTTCTTATTAGTAATTTGTGTAAAGTGTATTAAGGGAACCTGACCTCTACCTGATACTTGAATTTTCTCCTTTCTGTTGAAAATCTATATTCAACAATCAGGATTAAAACATTGTAGTAGCAGGTGGGGTAGCGACCAATGAGTAGCACAGCCACTTCAGTATTACCTAGATCATCCAAATGCTATGTGAACAGTGGTTTGACCTCTTGACATTGTGACTCTTAGTTTTTGACTTGCATGTCCAAGAAATTATAAGTGGGCTGGTCACTAGTAAGTGTGAGGTAGAAACTGAAAGCTTCTTATCCACCTGAACAGTGTTGATTGGAATGGCCTGCTAGTTAGCAGTAAGCTTGAATTTCTTTATATTATCAAGCTTGCACAAATGCTTCAAGATGGATTATGAAATTTCTAGGAGAAAAAAAAGTATCTGATGTGGATTGTTGTGTGGTGACATATCCAACGAGTTTTGAAAGGCAGCAAAACTCTTCATTTGTTTACTTTATATTCCTTATATTTATCTGATATTAATTCAGTCTCAGTATTGCTGACTACGGAGGGGATCATGGGGAGCTTCTCTTTCCTATTTTTAATCACACTTAGTGCATAATTGGAGTTCAGACATGTAATTTTGCGTTTTAAGGAAGTATTCATGATTTTGCAGAAGATTTTGTTAGAGAGAAAGTATCTGATATGCTACTGTTTTTGATTCACTGCCTTACTCTAGGTACCCGGCTGGTGTGTGCTGCTTGCAAGTTCACTAACGCATTTCCTGCTGTTGCAGGAACCTCCACCACTGGCGATGCCCTTGACCTTGCTGTTCTTCCTGGAACAGTGTAGAGTTATGACTTTTGCTCTTTTCTGACATTCTCATGTAGATCAACGTGTCATGTTTATGGCCTGTGGAGCAGAGCAAGTACACACTACTAGTGTACTCTGGACTCTACTTAACTAGTTGCCTGTTGAATGATTGTTTGTGATTGCATGAGCTGGTAACTTTGTTCATGTCTTGCAGTCCTCTGCCTCTTGGGACAGCGTCAGATTCTGTCTAACCTTCTGTCCTGAATTGTCCCTGCAGGTGTTTTTATCTGGATTTTTGTTTTCTTTTGGGGCTGTGCCTTTTTATTCCTAGGGTGCACTTCTTTCTTCACTTACTATGTGTCCATGTCTTCAAAATTTACTTATTCAGAACATTTTTGATATATCGCTGGTTCATGCCAACACAAAGGAAAAAAAACCCACAAAAAAACCCCACATAATAAAAATCTGAAACTTTCAATATTGTTATAATGTTCTAACTGAAATTGAAATGGTCCACAACATTTAGGCACAAGCAAAGATGTAAGTTGTCTTCTTTAACTGAGCAGTAACTTCTTTTATGGATGGACTTGTTTCACAAAAGAACACTCAGGAGCATATCCATAGCTGGTGCTTGAAATGTCTTAGGAATGCAGAATTATTCCCTCCTTCATGTTCCTTGACAACCTTTTTCTCTCCAACTGAAGATGCAGAGCATTGAAGTATCATTCAGAGGACTGAAGTCCAGAGTCTGCTTTAGATACCATCTTAGACAATTAAAGTGTAGTATGGTCCTTCCGTAGTAGGGCCAGATCTTGAGGTTCTGAATATCAGAAATGGTCAGGTATATGTATTATAGCTTTAGGCTTTTTATGCAGAAGACTATACATACTTGTCTTCTGACCTTTTGCATTCAGCCATGTATTAATAGACTTTAGTTACATAGCACTCTTTTAGAAAGCATGTATTTGAAATTATTGTGGAAGGTCTTATTGGATTTCCAAAGAAAACCAGAAGTCTTTAAACCTGTAGGTCCACATATATGTAGTGCTCTAGTCTCACACACTGTGAAACAATAAGGGGGTGTTCTTACTGCAAGTGGACCAGTGCTGCCCTTGCATTATGCTAATACATTGCCCAGAAGTATAAACTCATTTAACCTTATTTAATTTTTTTTCTCTTTCCTGCAATGTCATCCACTTTCAAAATGAATAGTGACTCGAAGTTAAAAAAATAACATTAGTATTTGGATTCCTGAATGTAATATGAACTGTACTTTCTAGTAAGATGTACTGTATGAATTTATACAAGATACTGTAGCAGTCCAGTTTTAGACTGAAATCAGTTAAAAAGTAAAGTCAAATCCAGAATAGGCTGTTGGTGGTTATATCTTTGAAATGTATTTCAGTTCAGGCTGTGTTTACAGCGTTAATGTCTGTCTTGAAGGGGTTAGCAGACTTTGAAAGGCTTCTGTCCCTGTTTGCTGTAATTCATTTGGAAGATCATGTGGCTTTAGAAAAGATTTTTTTGTTTCTTGGGGAACAACACTAAATATGTTTTTATATGTTTTTAAAAGAAGCTATAATTAGGTCAAAAATACCACAATGAGGAAATATTGAGTATGTATAACAGGTTTTTAATGTATTCAGCATATGGGAAAAAGGGAGCCTGAAAAGATTTATACAAGGACATACTAAATTAGTACAGAAACATGCTAAAGTCCTTAAAATGGATAACACTAAAAGTCCTTTCTAGTTACTTTTCCAAACCACAATGAATAACTTTGTGAAAAATATATTTTGCTTGAACCAAACTCTTGACGTAAAATAAGTGTGCCAGAACTCTAGAGAATGAGTTCCTCTGCAAGCCTTACAAGTATAGACTTCTTATACATCATGTAACTTATTTGTTCTTAGGACTCTTTGAAATGAAAATCCATAGGGTTAGAGAAATTGGAAATATCAAGACATGTATGGAAAAATATGCAACTATGTTTGGATTATTAGAAAACAGCTGTTTGTCAGCCTTTTTGTCCAAAAAAAGTTACTTTTCAATGGAACAAGTTTATTCTAAGAGGGAGTTAAAATTGCGAATCAGTTTTAAGTATTTCACAATTTTAATTTTTAAATATAGGATTATCATAATATCAAATATTTAAAATCTAAGAAAATACTAATCAAAATTAGGAATAAATAAATCAAACTGTGTCAGAGTAAGAAATCTTAGTTCTGGTTTCTAAGATACTTTGCATTTGTGAGGTTAAATGAGCTTAAAGTCTTTTAAGATACGTTGTTAAGAGGCAGGGCGGTCTCCATAACTATCTTGCTACATCATCGCAATCTAACAGACCTGAGTTCTTCTAGTATCCAAAACAGACTTAATCTTCAAAAAGTGCTCATGTCAAGTTGTACAGGTATTTGATATGAAAAAAAATCATAGTAAACTGTCCAGAAAAGGAACGACTTGAATATTAAGTACAGTGAAATTTCTGCTGAAGACAACCTGTGGCAAATGGTTGAACCAGTACTTCAGCAAGACAAGAAAAACAAATTGGTAAAATATTGTATAGATGTGCATCTCAAGAAAAACTACTGTAAATGTATTAAATTAACAGAACTAGTTTTACATAATTAGCAATAAAATCATAAATTAAAGGTATTCACAATGCCTGATTTTAGGCTCTTCAAATGTGATATAACTATCTCCACCATAAAACAACAGCTTCTAGGAAGCGGATGAAGTAGGTGCCTCAAAGCAGTGAATGTTTCAGCAACAGAAGTTTAATTTTCCAGTGTCCCTCTTTCTCCCTCTGCATTGTCCCGGGAGAAACTTCACTCTTTCCTGCCAAGAGACAGAGCATGGGGAGAATCGCCACAGACGCTGGGTGCCAGAACAGTCCTGCCAGCTGGTCTGAAGTTGGGACCTTTCCTCGTCCAAACTGTGTATATAATTTAATTTCCTGTTACTGTAATCAATAGATGTGTGGTCATTTTTCTTACAGTGTGTTCCCTAACCTCTTTTAAGCACCGTGCTAAGCACTGTTAGAACACAAGCAAAATCAATACTGTTGGCTCCAAAAAGAAAATACTCTTAAAGAAATTCTTCTCTCAGTAATGCCTTTGCACGAAACATTCTGATGTTGGGGTTGTTTTTTTTCCTCATCTGTGTTTTCCCATCATAGGTGCTTTGAACAGATGGCTTCAGTTTTATGAAATGTGCAGCAATACCTTCCATTAAATTCTGTGAACTAATAATTTTGTGCTTATATATTGTAAAGTGCCTACTGTGCTACTTTTACCTGTATGAGGCATCGTGTTTCCTTTTTTGAGGAAGTTTTGCTGGAATCTGAGGCTTAAACTTATCTAAGATGACTTTTTGCATTACTGTCATTGGTGTGCACTTTTTTCTTGATTTTACTTGGTGTATCTTTATGAATCTCAGTTTTTTGTGTTAGTGCCTGGAAGTTTCAAATCAGGATTGGAACTGTGCTGTAACTTGCATTATAGGAGTGTGCATAACAAAAAACATGATGGCTGTCTGGTTTTATGCTGCATCTCAAACAAAGGCAAAACCCTATCACAAAGCATGTGGATGCTGCTGTAGAATCCTTTAAATGTCGTTCCCCCCCCTTTTTTTTTTCTTTTTTTTTTTTGGTGTGTGGTGGGAGAGGTTGTTTATTCATTTTAAGGGGAGGATTGAATTCTGTATGGGCTGGCCCACAAAAAAGCAGTGTTAGGATTTGAAGTTTCAACTGTACCTTTATATTTTCTAAACTTACTTTGTTAAAAACATTTTGATAGAGTATGGAATAGATTTGTATCTCTTCTTTAGAGGTTTACTAAATATGGCTTACAGTAATGCACTTCATGTAACTCTCCTCTAAAATAAAAATGATGTTTATGAACGAGAAAAGTATCTTCAAACATGCTGTAACTTTTTCAAATAGCCAAGAATAGATTTTGGCAGCTGCTGATCCTCTGAGGGGATCTAAATTGCTTCAGGGATAATGTGAAGCCCTATTCGCTGTAGCAGACATTTCATCTGTCCTCTGCGTGTGTTCTGGGGCTGGATGGTCAGGCAGCAGTTGCTTTCTCTGCGATTGAAGGCTTTGCTGTGTAATTATGTTAACATGCCTGGTATTGTCGTCTTTCTCTAACTCTTCCCCATGTAGAAATTATGCCTTTGGGCTAAAGGATGGATGAGGAATTTCTCGACTGAATTTGCTTGGCAGCTGCTGTCAGCAGCAACAACTATGCATTCGTGCCTGGCTTTGACAACGTTTTCAGGCGTAAAACAGGCTCTAAGCTTCCCTTAAGGACTGCCAAACTTTTGGAAGCTTGTTCAAGCTGTTGTACAGTATCTCTAATCAGGCTGCCGTAAACTGAAAAATCCCAGGCATTTCTGTGGCTGGGTGTAGATCAGCTGTGTGGTACAGCTGCAGCAAGACCAGCAGAGGAGGAACGGCCATGTGCATTTATTTCCGTCCAGGAAATCCCAGACGGAGATGGTAGCCCAGGATACTCATGCAAGCTTTCTCTCTTCCAAAGTAGAAACCGATCCTCCTCAGGATCCCATTCATCTCCCTGATCCAGAGGGCCCATTTCGGTGTCCTAAGCCCCGTGCTTTCCCACCTCTGACTTCAAATTTGAACCCTAGCCCATGCTCTGTCGCATGTGCCGAGCTAACCTTGTGCCCTCTTCCTTCCAATTGCAGGTCCTGCTCTTTCTGAAGGAAAACACAGTCCTGGGCTCTTCTTTTCCTTTCCCGCTCCCATCTCATGCACACCTGCCCAGCACTCGCCCGCTCTGCCCTCCTTCTGCACTGCTCCTACCCACTGATGTGCAAACGGGGCCCCCAAAGCAATCCCCACACTCGACTTGCATCGCAGCCCCACAGCACTTGAGACGCCGACCGATGCCCTATAGCACTGTCTCTACCCCATGGCGGCTTCCTCCCACCTGCCCACGCAGAAATACGGATCCCAGACGGGCTGGCTCTGCCTGGCCAGGCGGCTGCAAGCTTCGGGCAGCTTCTCAGAGCGGGAGGTTTTGGTCGGCCAAGCAGCCATCCTTACTCCACTGCTGCTGCAAAGGGCCGAGCCCGGGAGGCATAGCACTGGCATGGTGCCTGTGCCGCTGGCGCGGGGCCGGTGCTGCAGCACAGGGCACCTACAAAGAACCGTTGCGGGCACTGGCTCGATCAGACCTTAAAATCACATCGTGGTAAATTTGAGTATTTGGCACTAGATGGGAAAGGACCACATTAAGCTAACGTTATTTCACCTGCTAAATTGTTTAAATTGTGGAGAACTATGTTTATTTCTCTTTGTAGAAAGTGGGGAAAGAACAGTACATTTGCTGTATGTGCTACTTTACCTTTTTTATTCTTGTGGTTTTTGTTTCCCTGTCTTTTACAACAAATACTTGGCAAATATGTATCATAAGACGTCACTGTATCACCATGTAGTTCAGCATGAAGTGATCCATGTACCTCCAAGGAAACTGACTTTAAAGAAAAAAAAAAAAAAATTTTTAAATTGACATTGGAGCTATACCATGAAAGCCAGGTGCCAGATGTTTACCTGGAATTAGATTAATTTTTGGTGAGTGGGGAGGCCACCATCAGGTTGGTTGGTTGAGGCCTGCGTTCAGAGATTGCCTCATCTGCTCTAACTGTGCCAAGAAGTAAACTTTCTTTCTTCATCTTTAAAGAAAACCAAAAAGATAAGATCTTTAAATGCTTTCTGCCAACAGAATAAAATTAAATTAAGTAAATAGTGGAATAATATTTTTACATGGTAAAATTGTTCTCAGTGCATTCTGCAGTCTGCCACTTTCTGAGGATTGGTGAGTAGTATTTTTTGCCTTTCCTTCCTCTGCTGCCTGATATTTTCTTTCCCCATCCCCCAAATTAAATTCAGGCCTCTTTAAATTTTCTGATCCATTAGCTTCAAATGAAGAGAAAACAGTGAATGAATTTTCTGAAGATAATTTTAGGATGGAGAAACACACTTTGTTTGAAATCTTTCAAAAAATATTTTGTCCTCAGAGTGAAAAATCTGTGAGAAAAGTTTTGTGTGAAGGCTGAAGTATCAGAGACATTGTAAATACCATTTCTTGAATGAAAAATACATTTTTTCACGGAAGAAGATTATTCTCAAAAGTGTTTTAAAGCTCCAAGAGCCTTGGATAAAATTTTTGCTCATTCATCTGAAAATAGTCCTAAAATAAAGTTCAAATTCCATATTTAAATTCAAAAATGTTAATTTGGGTAACTTCTTTTTATAGAAGATATGAACCTCTACATTACCTGCAGCTTAAGTTAAACCTTGCCCTTTTCATTGCAATGAGAGCTGCCCTTACCTAACCCTGTTCTAACCATGTTAATATATTAAGCCAAATCTAAAAATATTGAAAAGAGAAGGTAGGCTGGCATGCCTTGTGCTTTACATGGCTTGTTATATTTATTAACTATATATATAGTTTCTAAATCAGTAGAAAACTGTGGAAAACAAAACTGAAGCAGACCTGAATTCCTTGGAGATGGGATGCCAGGGAGAAAAATATACTCTTCAAATCTCTGTCCATAGAAATAAATACTTATTAAACATGCAAAACTGAGACATAGTTTACCCATATGTCTACTGTCTCAAGTTTCATGAGACGCTCTGAGCCTGGATTTTCCATGTTGGCACATAAAGTAGCAAAACTGATGTTCTTGTATGTTTAGGTTTGGTTTCTCCTTGCCTGGGAAGTGGAGGAGTTATTATTAGCTGTTACTACTAAAATGAAATGTGATTTCAGGCTATATCAGATGTATGAATGTCTTCCTGCTGCATTGCATAAGGGACCGAAACACAGGCAGGACTCGGAACCTGCGGCTGTGGATGTTGCCAGATGTTTGTCGTTTGCCAGATTTTAAACAATTACAAAATTTCTACCATATCTTCAGAGCACAGCTTCCTTCCCTGCCCTCTCGGCCAGCTTTCCCATCCTCCCTCCTCCCCTTCCCTTGGCTTTGCTTGTAGCTATGAGCGCTCGCTGTTCCTGCACATCAGGCACCGGTTTCTGCTGACTATGTACATTTATTTATGTTAAGGCATTTTGCAATATTAGGTCTACAAATGGAAGCCAGTGAATGGTGGTTTTTTTAAAGAATTTAACTAAAGCTGCTGAAAGAGAGAGAAGGAGAAATTATTTGGACCTTGAATGTGAGTGAAAATGGATGTGTAACAACTTAATACAAAGTTCAAAATTCTTGATAATGAGGTGACATACAACATTTCATATCCTGGTAATTTAGGTGTTCTTACGAGACGTGTCAAGTTCAGCTGTGCTTTTTGCAGAAATTTGTAAAACGATTTCAGATCACTGTCTGGTGATATACAGCCCAAAAGAAATGGAGATCAAAAGAAGTCACACTGTGTGTAAGGTGCATAACCTTACTTGAGGTTCTACATTTTTTCATGAATGAAATGTTTTAGGGTTCAATTAGAGCTAATATCCAGGGAGGAGGTTTTTAGTCTGTAGTATTACAGACCCTGGAGGTGGTTGTATAGCACAGGAATAAATGATTGCTAATTTTGTTAGCAAATTTACAGTATCTTAGTAAGAGAGCAAATGCTTAGATGCTGTTTCTAAATTGAAAAACAACATAACAGGTATTCAATCAGCCCCTTCTTGTCTAAGTGTCGCTGTTTCTCAAATCAGACATCCAACAAATGGCAAACTTTCAGTGATCTAGAGAGGAGGATAGACTCCAGTTCTCCAGAACAATGTTCCAATACTTGAAATGAGAAGCTATTCTGTCTATCCACAGTCCTCCTCTTGTCCACCTGTTTGCTCATATTATTTGACCAGGATCTTGCTCTGTGTCTTTTCTTTGCTGCTGTGCTTGTATTGTACGGATACACTTCCACACAGCTTCTGTGAAGATGAAGCAGGACTCGAAGAAAACAGTCTTTAACTTTGCCTTGAATCATGCTGAAAGCAGCTGGCTTACTCACTGAAAGGAGTTAGATGACCTACGGAAAAGTTGATATGCCAATCTTCAATTACAATGTTAGATCTTCCTGTCTACACAAAGAACCAAAACAAGATTGTTCTGGCATCTTTTTTGTTTTTATAATCCTTACTTGTCAGTGCTTTGTGTAGCAGAGTCTGTAGTTATTATTTGAGTATAGTTCTTGTAATTTAATGATCATCTATGATGACCAAAGGCTGTTTTGTCTTGGGACAACAAATAAAACATTTCCTGATAAAAATGGAAGAGTATGCAAAAATTGCAAGTTATTGTGCTATATCAAACTTTCTAGTTGTGCAGTTATCACTTATGTTCTGGTTTTGTCAGCCATGAATTGTAGAGATTTTCAGAAGCCTAGGTTTTGTTAAGACCCAAAAGCACCTTGTGGGAAGTACTGGCGTCTCATTGCACTTTGTACTGGCTGCTTTAGGCCATTTTTTTCCTGTTGTAGCATCTTTGACTGTCAAATAAATTGGGTGATTTCAGTACATTGCCCTTCCATTAAACTTTGCTATTTCTTCTAAGATACTGTATACTTTCAACAAAGACTTTTTTTAATTATTGTAATTATTCTTGATTTAGAGGTTATATGTATCTTCTCTGGAAGAGACTTCTGTGTCTTCTAGCATCTATTTTGAAACAAGCTTTGAAGCACGTATTGTGGAATATCCCAGTGAGAATATGATTTCATAATAAAAATCTCCCAAAAGTTAGCTTTGAAACAAAAGTAGTCATTATCAACAGCATCTGAAAAATAACTATCTGACAGCTTGCACTCTTACCAAAATCCTGAAATTTTGATGAAGGAAACCTTTTTTTTTTTTTAAGAGTTAGGCTTGCTTGCAGCTGACACTGTGTCAGTGTCTTCTCTGTGGCCAAGTACTGTACCTCGAGATCCCCTGAGAAACTCTTTCTAGAGCCTGGGTCTTCTTGACTGTGTGTCTGGGCAACAGAAAATCCTCTTCTCAAAGATGCCTCTGAAATATTCTCGTTAGACTGAGATGGTAGTGGAAGCTAACGCTCAGTATGGCAAATCTTCTTTGATCTTAGAAACTATTCTGCTCTAACTATCAACTGCCATGCAGTTTATCTTTTACTTCAAGAACATTGGTGTATTCACTGAAAGCAGTGCTTCCTTAGGCAGAGCGACTATAAAAATAAACAATCAAAAAAACCCCTATTTTCAGTTTTCCTCTCAAATGTTGACTTTTGGCAGTTATGATACAAAAGCAGAAAATCAGAACAGGTAAAGGCAGGGTATTTTGGGATCTTAAATAGGTATATTTTTCTGAAGCTATATTAAATTGCTGTCCTAATTACACACATTATTTGGGGTTTTATATGTTTATATGTGTTTATATGTTACACTTTTCTCTTGGAAACTAACCAAAGAGCTTGAGGATTTAAGGATTTATAAAAAGTCCTTTCAATTCATTTTTAATAATTAAGTAATTAAGTTTGTTAGAGTGTAACTATTTTTAAAAAAATTATAAACGTACACCTTATCAAAATAGTCAACTGTGATCACTTGAGCAAACATTCAAACAAATGTTAGACTAAATTAGTAATACTTAATAGAAGTAGAATAATATTTAAGTATTACTAATTTAAGTGACATTTTTTCACACTTTTAGTGTTGTGAAATTAGTAAGTGTGTATGTAGTTATCTAGTGACTACCTAACCAGTACTTTTTTGTGTATTGCTTTTAATGTAAACTTTTCATTCTTTAACATTCATAATGCACACTTGGAGGCTTGCCACTGCAGATTCAGACTTTTGTGTTAGATCCCCTCACTTTTTAAGTGAGTCTATGCTAGCCACTGCACAGATGCCCACAGGACTCAGTTTTAGCTCATAGACCGCTGAGTTATTCGGTGATTGTGGCTTTAGAAGTGCTGTGCCATGTGTGTATGGCATAGTACCAATAGCTGTGCACAGATGAGAAATTCTTAATTTAACAGTTTCTCTAATTTTGGTGTATATAAAGTTAATAACATCCACATTGGGATTATTATTAATCCAGATACTTTAAACATGGTCTCTTAGTAACCTGTCAGTTGTAGGGAAGAAGCTCAGAGAGCCACTTCAAAAATACGCTGGTTGCCTGAGTTGAACTCCTGTTGACATTTAAATAGTGTGTCATGTTCCACAACAGATGAGAAACAATGCTTGGCAAGAAGACCATTTCAAGAAGTGTACAGGAAAATGGGTCTACTTTCTCTTTTCCCAGTGGTGGAAGAGCTATTTTGATGCTGGAAACAGTTCCTCTGTGAAGCGTATGGGAAAGCAATAACAAAAGTGTGCTGAACCTGGAGAGGGAAAAAGGATGATTTCACAGAGAGTAGTGCAGAACAACCTTAGCGACCATGCTTTTACCTGGGGAAGCTAGAACCTGACAGTAAGGCAAGAAGCAGCTTTGGAGAAGACCAGTAGCTAAAATCTTAAAAAGACTGGACTTTAGGAAAGAACTCACTTGGAGGAAGTAGGAACATTAAAAGTACTAGCAGTACTAATTGTTGCTTCTGCATGAGTGCTGGTGGTATTCCACAGCGGAGTCATTGGCAGTAGTAGAAATAGCAGGGGTTAATTGTTAACTGGTTTGCCGTTTGCCTGATATTAACACACTGCTGCCAGAGCAATGAAGTATATTATGAATAATATAACAAAGCAAATATTTGTAATATCTTTACTGCTAGCCCAGCTATATATATATAGCTATTCTATTATCTGCATGTGGGACACAACATTTTAAAACTATATAATTAGCCTATAACTTTAAGTAATAGCTTGAGATGTAAGCTGCTTCTTTAGTTAGATTACCTTAGATACTCCAGTGAGAGACTGATAATTTAAAACTTAATTTTCAAAACATACAATTTTCTCCTTGTTTTCTAAATAGATGAGTAGTAAGAGTAAAATCTTGGGCATGTTGTGGTCAGTAGAAGCTTGTCTTTGAGTGGAGGTATACATCATATTTATCTAAGCATAAGATAAATCTAAGCAAGCTAGGGGAAGGATTGACTGGAGAGTCAATTTTCTAACTTTTCTTGACAAGTATACTTATTATTGTTGCTCTTCTAAACTCCTCCTGCGATGTAAGAAAGCAAGATCGCCAGAGTCAGAAAAAGCTTCCTGGGACTTACGGGAGATAAGAGTAAGAATTCAGTCTTCAATGACATAAGAATTTTTTTAACTGGTAAAATGTATCGTGTAGTAACTCATTCCTTTGTATTTCAAACTTAACACAACTTCATGCCAAGGAGGGCAGGAAACTGATGCTCATCTGGTTAGTCCATACCATGGCAGGGCATCTGTTGTAACAACAACAGTGTGTACTCGATCGTGCCAATTTCTTTCAGGAGGAATCAGTTTGAACTTGTCACAGAAACAGGAGTATTCTACCTGCCTGAGTTCTGCTAAATACTCATACTGGGCTATTTTTAACAAGACATACTAAACTTTGCCAGGAGCAGGCAAAGGAGAAATTGGTGGGGCATCCAAGTGCAGGGCTGTAGGTAAGGCAATACATGCACTCTCAAAACTGCTAGGATGCGAGGACATGCCTTCTAGTTGGCCCATGATAAGAGGGACCTTTTTCATATTGATGCTATTAAAAGCTGCCTGATTTGACGTTATTTCCACTATCAATGAATTTTTTTTTTTTTTTACAGCTCTAGCTTTGGGCCACATTTTCTGCACATCCTCTATACATATTGAGTGTTACTTAAAGTGTTAACGAGCATATTGATTTAATTTTCAGTTCTTAGCCTTTATTTTCTTGAGTAGTTTCTAACCTCTAAAGAAAAACTCCTTTTGAAAATGCATTTTTCATATTTTTTCAGCCCTGAATAAGGGGTAATGTTAGGATAAAAAGGGGGAGATTATGCAAAACAAGTTCAGCAGCTTGAAATCCCTGTGTTGTGAGGGTTTGCTCAGTTTGTTTTGAAAGCCAGTCCAATCAAATTAAAAGCAGACAAAACTAAATTTGGTTCAAAGTTGGCTCACCTCAGATTTCAGCAGGAGCTGCGAAAGCCAAGTTTAAATTGGGACAGGAAGGGAGGGAATGTGGTCAATAGCCTTAAAGTTGAGCATTTTAAATAGGAAATCTGTTTATGCCTCCAATAGCACTTGCTGTTCTGATTTGTTTAGAAAAGCTAAAACAATTCCGAACAGTGGAGTTGCTTGAGGCTTTTCTGGCTTGGATTGAGCTAAACTTTGTCAGAAATTTAAGCTCATCTCCAAGCTTTGATTCATCCAGTTAAGTGATGTAAGTGATTCTGATCTTGACTTAAAGCCCCATCTTGCCATTACTTCCTTCATATTTTCCTTGTTTTCCAATATCAGGCGAAGCATTAATATTTCCTCTTCTTAAGAATACATTGTATAACTTACTCCATATGCTTTTCTAAGAGACGTTCTGATTTTATCATGAATATTAAAATACTGTTTCAAGGCAAAATTAATGAGTATGATATGGGATCACAAAAAGTAAGAGTCACAAGAGGTTGTTTGGAGGGAAATAGATTGATATTGCTCACTGCTGAAATGTGGGAGGGTTAGTTCAGCTTACTTTTGATAGGAGAAACAGAAGTGCTTACTCAGAGACATTAAAACTAGGGAGAATGTAATTGCTAGATGAAGATTTTTGTCTGGGATGAAGACCTTCTCCCTCCCAAAATCTGCATGGAATTTTCTATAGGCAGAGTCTTTGCATTATTTATTGTATTTTTTTTCATGCTTAGCTTAACCGGCTTCTCCTTCCGTCATTCTTATTTCTCTTCTTCCCTCACACCCTCCAAAATGCCAAGGTATTCAACAGGGCATTTCTCACAGCAGTCTGCTTAAGCATTGGATCACTAGTGAGTTAAAGCATCATCTTTGCTGATTCACTAATGCTCCTAGCTGGATCGTTCAATGATTTATATAATACATTGTATTTATATGGCACATTTTATATAATTTGTGCAGTACATCATATTTATGTAATTCATGCAGGTAGTGGGGACAGGAATTCTATTCAAATTACTGCATTAGAAATTCAGGGGCTGCTGATGTGGAAGAAAATAACCACATCTTTTTCTCAAATAGCAAAATTCTAAATCTGCGACAAACAAATTTGGCAGACAGAATACATGCATATGCAGTTGAAATTGGTGTGGTCCTTAATTTAGTTCATACCAAGTTGTCATTCTTGCATTTACTACATGTGATGCTTGCAATCCAAACTGTGGGACCTTACGAAGATCTAAAATCATCTTGCATCTTTGGGATCAGTTTGCAAATTACTGGTTAGAAGGTTTTAGATACCTTTAAACAATTGTAGACAAATCTCAAGACTCGCCACCTCTGTCAAATCCAGCTGCTGTAATGGGACAGCAAACTATAATGCTACCTGTTAGGAGGCATAGCCCAGAATTTGCAGTCCAGATGTGGTGCATTCAGAGGATTTGTGATGATAGTTCATGATCTTCCAGAGTGGTGAGCTTTATAAAATTTGGTGAGAAACACGTGAGACACATATATGTGCCACCTTTGCTCTGTCCCTAGTAAGTGCTAGCAGCAGTCTGGACATCCCTGTGGCAATACTGCAGCCGCCCTCCAGCTCTACTGAGTGGTGCAGGGAACAACTGGATTAAGTTGGCAGAGCTGGAATTGTAATGTGATGCAGAAGATCATGCATATGTTATGAAAAAGATGTGATTTCATAAATCTCTGTCAGCAGTGAAGGGGAGGTGATCATGGTTTGTAGGCTTAATGAGACGTTAGTGAAAAGTGTATTGTTAGTGGCATAAGAGTGAAGAAACTGTGAAATTTGGCAGGTACTTTGTTCTACAGGGAAGAACACAGTACGTATTTGACAGCATTTAAATTTGTAGTCCCTGAGTACCAGGACTCTAGCACCAGGATTTTCTTTAGGCTTGCCCTAGATCATGAAATACACATTGGTCATTGGTCGGGGAAGAGGTTAAAACTACTTAAAGGGTCAAGGCTTTTCTAAAGAATAGCCAAACCCCTTGTACTCCCTCTCCCCACCACAGCAACCAGCTCTGTTCCCTTTCCTGGTTTTGTCAGTAACAAAGAGTGTGACGCTTACATTTGGGGAGCAGGGAGATGGTCTGAAAGAAACTTGAAGGAAAGGGTTACTCTGATCCTGCATTCAAGGGAAGGGAAAGTGGAGCTGACAAGCATTCCTCCCACTAATTTCCCTCTTTTGTCAAATACCTGTATTATTTTCTTTGTCATCTGGATTCTCTGCGTCTGGATTAGGATCTTCTTTTCTTCTTTCCTCCCCCCAGCTGCGCTAAATTTTACTGCTGCTGAGCATGGCCCTTTTATTCTCATCATCTTTCACTATAGCTTCAATCCCCTTTTCTTATTAGCTCTTTTCTTCATTCTTTAATTTTCTCAGGCCTGCAAGCATGCCTTCATGTGTGCAGTTTGTTTCTTTTCAAAAGTAGCTTGATTCATCAGAATTCTGTTATACTCTAATATTTCTTCATAATAAAAAAAAGTCAACAAATGCCAGTGTGGCATTTTTCATACCATTTTTCAAATTTCTGCCAGTCATTTTATGCAAACTGATACTGATTGAGCACAGTTCAAATTCAGTGCTTAGCCCCTCTCTTCTGTCCACCCTGCTCAGGAGAAAACTAGTAAGCTAGAAATTCATTTAGATATATAGTTTTTACAGATGCACTGTCATCTGAGTGTAAAGTTTCTGCCTGGGCTAACATTTGGACTCTAAATCTTGTTTTCTTTAGCTTTTTTGACTGTACAGTGTGTGCCATACTCTAAATACAAGGGGAGGTGTTCAGACAGAGAAAATTTTCGCAGTCTGAGCCATGGTTTGATCTGTCACCTTCATCCTGCAGGAAAATAATAGCAACATTTAGGAGAGTTAAATTTGGGAGGGAAAAGTTAGCTGTATCTCAGAATTACATATGCCTTTAATTACAGATGCTCACAGAATCACAGAATGGTCGGGGTTGGAAGGGCCCTCTGTGGGTCATCTAGTCCAACCCCCCTGCCGAAGCAGGGTCACCTACAGCAGGCTGCACAGGACCTTGTCCAGGTGGGTCTTGAGTATCTCTAGAGAGGGAAACTCCAATGCTCAAGTTAGGAACATTGAAGTTACCAGCTTCCTCTCCCTCCCGCCACCCCAGTCCCCACTGAATGTGCTAGACTTTGGGGCAATCCAAAAAATCCCATATATTTTGGTGTGTTTTTTGATCTATTGGAAGAGTACCCTTTTACATAGAAGGGTGTTACCTGTTTACATATCACAGTAGAAATTTGACTTTGTGGAGATACTGAAGAGGCAGTTTTTCATTTTGGGGGTTTGGCAGCTGCAGAGTGTGTAAAAAACATTCTTAGTTCTAACAAAGAACAATCTCTGAAGTTTCTCTTTGTGTAATAGAATTAGTGATGATTTTGTTCTTTCTAGACAAGTAATTCACCTGCAAAGCCTTAAGATCTTGAAAAGCTCCCATAAACACAGACTCCAGAATGGTTTGCTTGGGTGAGCTCGTCTGCTCCTCTGGGAGAGGTAAGGGCTTGGCAGCACGGTTTCTGCAAAGGGAAATAGTGTCCCACTCATCTTCTAGAATTCTTTGAATTTGTAGAGCAAAGATAATCAGCAATTTCTTCTTATTTAAAAGGCCTTGCGCAAGTTTTATTGAGGGGTCAGCTAAGGAACCAAAACAGTCAGAGTATTTTCACAATATTAATGTTTTGTCTGTTTATCTGTTTTAACAACAAATTTGCAATAAAGTTTTATGTCTTTATATATCTGTCAGTAGGCAAAGGAGATACTTTGGCTACTCAAATCAAGAGAAGGCTGAGAAACTTGGAAAAGGACCAAGTTAGGGGAATGAGCTGGAAGATTTTTGCATGCGTGTCATCAGAGAGCCTGTAATTTTGGCACAGTTGCAGAAAACATGGATTTCTTTTTTGCTTTTGAGACATGTAGTGGTATACTTGCTTTTTTAAAACACAAAAGTGCCAATTTTTTTTTTTTATTTCCAAAAGCCATTCAAATACCTGTAATCACATTTTAAACTCTCCTCACAAGAAGTCTGTTTGACTCACTTGTTGCACTTCTTCCCTGATTAATGGAGTTCTGAGGTCTGGCCATGTGTTTATTCCTTCAGTTTCTGTTTGCCTTGATATGTTGCATTAAACCTTCCTCCATCTTGCTATCAACTCTGTTATGTACCTCTGTTAGGTGTCAAAGCTTTTTTGGAATTAAAATTTTTGCTTGAAATACTTTAATACAAATTGTTTTATTAACAGTTGCCTTCATATCTGTGCTCTTGAGTAACATGCAAGCTAGAGCTGAAATAAGAATCAGTAAATACATTAGAGATGCCTCTTAAAATGTTGGTAGTTTCAAATTCAATATGTATGCTCCGTAGACTGAGAGAGAAAAATGGGAGCCTTCCTTTGATGTCAGTACTAGAGATTCTAGACATGGTATTTGTAGACACTATTCTGGAATAGGAATGTTGAAATTAAATATCAATGAAATCAAGAGGTATCTAGGAAAAATTCTGACACCTTCAACCTCAGTGGTTGTCAGGTGTTCTTCAGAGATTAAGAAAAAATCTGGTAGGTGATGAATGATTTCATTTTTTAAAAAATTACGAAAGCTTGATAGATTGTGGTGTTGGTTGTCTCCTTGTGACCTAGCTTACCTTTCCTCTTTTCTAATTCAGATCTTAGTGAGAATTGCATAACTAAGTACTGCAAATACAGATTAAAAATAAATTTGTAGATGGACTAGTTGTGCATTAAAGAGAGAGATGCACTTCATATCTGTATATTGATGTTTATATAAACTTTACTTCCTCAGGTCTGCATGAGCTTCTTCATCTGTTGCTTGAAGTCAGCTCTGGCCTGTCAGTTCTTTCCCCTTCTGCGATCTCATGCTTTTTAATGCCCTGTTGTCTGGGAGGGAGTCACCTGGAGCAGTGGATCCCAGCCTGTTTTGTGGCTCATCACTGCTTGATAAAATTACGATGTTTGTTCATTTGGAGTGTTAGGCCTTTCCTTTTCTAATCACAGAACTACTTTGGAGAATGAAAGAGGAGCTAAACTGAATTCAAAATAATTAAATGAACATATTTATCTTCTTAAAATAACGCTTGTACCTACCTCTCATCCCCCGGTTTGCCAAATCACTGGCGATCCAGGTGATACTAGAGATGAAGGATTAATCCTAAGATGTGCAGCATGTTGGGAGGAGCATTTCGATGATGGATACACTGGGCAGGAAGCGGATTTGTGAGAGCTGGATGAGTTGATGCTGGCGTCGGAGAACTTCTGTGGCAAGCAGAAGAAACTGGAAATGGAGAAACTGAGGCAGGGAGGAGGAAGCAGGCACAAAAGGAGC
>Ga0065711_1003756_pt1 | contig 26515 bp, 16 predicted proteins | sample Hoacrofraction12_FD_59098 | JGI IMG/M metagenome (GOLD analysis project Ga0065711, IMG submission 59098) | Hoatzin crop microbial communities from Cojedes, Venezuela - Epithelial fraction 12 v2 (version 2) | ecosystem: Host-associated > Birds > Digestive system > Esophagus > Crop | place... | reverse complement strand
TTTTTTTTTTTTTTTTTTTTTAAATAAGGTATAATTACACGCAGCACACAGACTCATGAATCAACCTGATTCTGTTGTGACAAGTTTAGCTCTGGGTGTGTGATCTGTCCTAGGAGATCACACAATTTTTCCTTCTTATCCTTTTTAATAGTAAAGTACTCTGCTTGCCGTCTCTTTCCTCTTATTTAATCATCAGCTATTAAAATGACACAGAGAATAACACCTTCATTTGCCCAAACTGTTCAGCCTGTCATTTGACATCTTTCTCTCACAATCACAGAACAGTTTCCCTGTTTACTCTCCACTCTGGCATGGACCTTCTGGTTCCTTCTTTGCTTCTTCCTTTCTGTGCGTGTCTAATACCAACTTGTCTACTGCTGTCCTGCTCTGGTGGAAAAATAATGAAGGAAAAGAAGACAACTAAAGGCCATATCAAAAGAGATTTCTGTGGAAAAACAGCCCTGAACAACTGTTTATGTCTACAAATCATCTGACAAAGGGCAGGTAGACAGTATGCCAACATCTGTGATCATTGGGTTGATCAGTGTCCTTTGACATCCTTTGCCTCCTTCCTTTCTTCTTGCTCTTTCCCATCTGCTTTTTTGTCATAGGAGTAGATGGTCACCATAAGGTCTTTGCGAAGGGGACTCATTCTATTATTTGTGGCTGTAGTGGCCAGAGAAATAGGGTTCTTAAAATGCAAGCAATAAATCATACTCATTTATATCACCTTATGAGATGTTACATGCAGGTCAACTATCATTTACTCCAGATCTAAGATTCACTTTCACTCTTAGGACTTGACCTCTCCAGTACTGATGTACGCCGCACAATTCAGTATGCCGTAATTGTCTTACAACCTTGTAATTCTCTTTTTTAAAGATCGATACAGTTCTTTTAAAAGATTTTATGAGAGCGGAAATAAACACTGCAAGCTACCAGCTGTCTTCATCAGGCAGAATGAAAACCAGTCCCGTCATCACAAATACTAAAAGATCAGATGGCAAAGAATGGAGTAGTGTTGAGGAGAGAGTAATGGCATCTGAACAACTCTGTCGGTGACCTTTACAGCTTCTTGAAGCAAAAACAGCAGCCTGAAGGATACGCAAAATGCTGCTAAGATGCACCTTGAAGAAAAAAGGCCACAGTTCTGAACTGAAGTGAAAGCAAGTGGGCTCCTTAAGCGCCTTCCAAGGTGGAGCTGAAGTATGCCCTACTGTCCCTGCTGGGCTGCAGCCTGTGCTGGTCTGCTACCTAGAAGCCGCAGAGGGTGGAAAATCACCAGGTCCAGAGCTGTCCCACCATCGATTTATTCTGAGGCATTCATTATTGAGCTAATCTCCGCACTACAAAGAGACTGTCAATAACGCCCTTGGAAACAGACCTCTGCCTGCGGAGCAGGCACGAGCCTGCCCCTTCCCCAGGCAGCTGGGAAGCAGGCTTGGGACTGTCTCGCCTCCCGTCACTGCAGACGGTCCCCCGTCTCACTGCCACTGAAAGGGGTGTGGGTCTTGTTCCCTCTCCTCCACTGCTTCCTTCTCTGCTCCAAACCCTGCCTCAGCGCTCACCTGAGCCCTCGACAAACCGGTGTGGCTCACTACACTGTCAGAAAAACCTTTGCTGGGTTTGTGAGTCACTACCACCTCTTGGTGAGGATGGGTGAGCAGCCCTGAGCTGCAGACTGGGCGGTGGGAGCAGGGGAGAGGGAAGGGGCAGGGACAGCTGCCCTGCCAGCCTGCCGGGAGTCAGCCAGCTCAGCCCTCCTTGATGGGCAACACTCTCGGACCGTGGATCAGGCTTGCCATGACAACTCCTTCGCACAACTGCACCTCTCACACCTCCCCGGCCTCTTGCTCCCCCTTGCACCCCAACTTGCAAAAGTAGATCCTGACAGTCCCACCAGCAGCTTCCACCTTGGCCTTGTAGGTGGTGAGAAACTCTCCCCATCATGCCAGCACACAACCAGTCCCATAAAATCCATGTGGCTGGGCCCTCATGGCAGAGGGCGTGAAAAGGGGTTGGCGTGCCATGGGTCAGCGCTTGGACCTGGGGGCCTCCTTGTCCGCAAAGCTGGCAGCTAGCTCCCACTGCTTGGTCTGTGGCCTGTCTTTGTGCCTTGACATACTTTGTTCTGGCCACCAATATAAATGACAAATGGCTGCAGTAAATTTTCATCATTGCCCTCCTATTGCCTGTAGGTTGTTAATTGTACATGACTGAAGTTATAAATCGCTGCAATAAATTGCCATCATCGAGTTATCACCTTTGAATTGTTCATCAGTTAACAGCGTCCAAAGGACAGCCAGAGTGACGGGGAGCAGGCTTTATGAATGCTCTGTTTATGGCTACAGAGCAGGCAGCATCTCCTCCACCGCGCACACAGGCGCACCTGCACGCTGGGCCACCCAAGCCACTCTGCAAAGGACAACCAGAGGAAGGAGCAGCAGCAGTGCCTGCGCAGCAGAGGGAAAGAGCACGGCTGGACTGCACCTCCCCTTGCACACCACTGACTCGGTGCCACCTGCAGATCTCACGAGGTCCTCTCTTTCTTCATAAGACCTGCTCTCGTTCATCGATCACACGGCTACCAGACTAGTGAAGATGGCCAGGCCTTGCCTCTCCGTTCACCACTGCTGCAGCCAGCAGTCCTCTGCTCTTCAGACGAAGGAACTGTCTCCTGCCCAGGGAAGCACCGCTGGGTTTCCCTGTCGTGTGGAACAGAACGGCTGCCCTCTGGCCAGGGCTGAGCTTTAAAAATAATAGCTATGCTACTGCAAACTATCATGAGGCAAATAAACAAGTCATCCAGACATCAAAAATTGTCAAAGAGCTAGTCTCCTGCTGCTTCTCCAGCACTGAAATAAAGTCCTGCTACTCTGGATTTATACCAGTTATATTTGAGGCAAGATTTAGCCTCAGGTTTCCAGCTCCTTTTACTGAATTAAGGGCAGAATTCCTGTTTCCAAAGTTTCATATCAACATGACAACACTGGAGCAAACAAGAATAGTGTATTTAAAAGCAGGCAAACATTTCACAGATGAAAGACAAACATTGTAGGTATTTATTAAGGCCCTAATCCAACCAAATCTCTAATCCACTTAGCAAAAGAAAAAAAGTTTCAAAAAATCATTTTCAAGATTCTCAAGAATCTCAAAGATATCCCCTCAATGAAAACTTCTTGGATTTTCTGGATACTGCTGTGATGAAGGACCACAGGGACTTTTGTGTTTTCGCAGCATCACAGACTTAGAGACCCTCTTTGCAGCCCTCTCACTGCACTGCTTTTTTCTTTCTCTCTCAAATCCGGGCTGGTCTTGAAAAGCTCCATGAGTGGTTGGATCCAACACTGTATTTTGGAGTACTCCTGCCTCAGTATTTCTCCCTTCCATGGCTTTTTCATACAAAAGACCTGGAAGCTGGTGGCTAAGAATGCCTAGATAACTTCTGTCCTAAAGGAGCAGTGTTTTTGAAGGCTTCAGACATCACCACCGCAAAATATTTTCACATGCAGGATGCTCCCTGCATACACATAACATATCTGGAGATTCCTCTCCCTTTCCCTTTCTTCCTTGGGCTCCTTTTGCTACTGCTGTTACAGAGCTGCCACTCCTCTTCCAGGACAAAATGGTGGCTAACGTGGCTTAAGTATGTATGTTCCCATCGGACACATTTTTGTTCTTGGTCTTAGCTTCCTCCAGGTGTATTCAGATCTGTTTTCTTCAGGCCAGGTCACAGTGAGTGTCACGAAATCTGAGTTCTCTTTCTATGACAAAACACAAGAAGTATACTCCTCTGATGCCTATTCTGAGAGCCTAGAGAACAGTTCTCAACATAGATGGTATGGTAAAGGAGCTTATATACAATTCAAATTTTTTTTCATTCCAATGGCTTTCCTCCTAACAAATAACAAAATTTAAGTTTTAAGAGAAAAGCTGTTTGAAGAGCTGCCTAAAATATGAAGTTTTCCGGAATTGCCTTGTTTCCAAGAAGAAAAAGAACATTTGGCTGTTTTTAGATTAGCAGAGGAATAAATACAGATGATTAAATATGAGTCTGAATTTATTTTTATTTTTCTGATGATCAAATGCTGTGCGACTGGCTTTGTTGTGCAAGGTTTTTCCCATTAGTTATTTTTAGGGGTTTTAGATTGTATTTTCCCCTAACTGGTGACATAACGTCTTGTTAAGACAATTGACCCAGATAAGACTATGCCAACTTCATCAGAATTGGTCTTATGCATCTGGATTTTTGATATTTTGGTGGGTCACAGACCAATAGTCTCTGTGGCATGGAAAATATTTAATTTTCTTTAGACTGCCAGCTTCAGCAAGACTCCTCCAAGTTGACACTAGTCAACAGTGACCTAATTCAAGCTTGATTGGACAAAGATGCCTGGCCCTAAGGGAAACAGTGCAAGGCAACCCACAAAATTCAAGGGTGAGGCAAAAAAGCCCTGCCTTCTGGGTCAGCAAGCAACCTGAGGGAATATTGCCGCTTCAGAATATCAGCAGCTATCATCTGGGGAAAAGCAAGTCGTTCCATCAACATTTTAAAGGCTCCTTCAGTAGCTGACTAATCAATCATCTTCCTTCTCCAGACTAAAAAAATCCCTCCTAGTGGAAAGCAGTGTGCCAGCAAAACAGTGCCACATCTGCTTTGCACTTCCAGCCCCTACTACAGAAGCATGCAGAAGACTCCGAGAACTGAAGAGCTTGAACTGCTCTTGTATTTTCAGTATCTTCTTTCTTACTTTTCTGTTCCTTAGTCTGGTTTGCCAGGGGCACAAAGCTACAGCGATTATGTTGTTCACCCAGCCACCAGCTCCCACAATAATACGGCAAACCAGTGGCCTGTTTGTGCTAAAACTGAACGAGAAGGGGAGGTTTCAGAGTGGTGAGAGGTGAGGTTTCCTCGCCTTCCTCCTAACCCAGCAAGGGAGAGGTGTGGGATCAGTGCCCCCATGGCAGCGAGCAGGCAGCAGCCAGAGCCTTGCTGGTCGGCTGGCCAACATGCGGGCAGCAAACGGCGGGGCAGTCAGCACGCCTACAGCACAAACCCAGAGGAAGCAAAGCTTCTTTCTCGAGGAACAGCTTCTCTCATCTTTTGTTTTAACCGGTTGTGTGGGCAACCTAACCTCTTTCTTAATTTTTAAGGTGCAAAAGTAAAAATGTAGCAGTGCTCTTGTCCCATGTACAACTATAACACGGATTTCAAAAATACAGTCTTCATCAAAACAAACGGGCACCCGAAATAACCCTCTGAACTAAATATGAAACAACCAGCAAATTCAGATCATTAATTTAAATGTTCAATACAATAATGTAGGTGAGATTTATAGCAAAATTTTGCATTCCGCCTTCTGGAGTTGAGCTCAGGGTTGCTTAGAACTGGCATTCATTTGGTGACTTCATTCTCACTCAGTATTAAGATTGATTTGAATTCCTGCAGTTAGACGGAATGCAAAGCCACTTTGAACCTGACAAGCAACTACCCCTTTAACCTGATCTCTGCAATTTAGTCCTAAAGTAATAGAAGCTGTTGAAATTTTTGGCTTAAAACTTAGCTACAGAGCAAATCAGAGGAACTGTTACGTATTGATCTTCCAGAATGCTGGCAAAACCCTTTCCAAACTTTCCAAATTCGTCCCCAGACGAGTCTGCTTAGAACTTGACTGGTGCGAGGGTACGATGCGCTGTGCCCTTTTACGAATTAATGACAATGAAGAAATTGAAATGTAAACTATTTTTAGACCTTGCCAATGCAGAATCTGACTGTAGCTACTGAAGGAAACCTGGGCAGGGCCAGAGTGACGATATAGGCAGGTTGCACGTGTACCATTACTCCAGCAACCCTAATGTTTACTCTAATAGAAGCAGTGTCTCTAGGTACAAAATCTAACCTGCTTTTTTTCCGCAATCAGGAATAGCAACGCATGTAAACTAACTCCTTGGATATCGATGGTCCTAAGGGGTAACACTGCTCCTGACCACCACAGGTAAGACTGTGATGTAGAGTACAACCCAAAACCCTCTGAGCAGAAGATGAAACATTCAAAATGAGAAAAGGTAAACTGCATAAGCAACCTATATGCAAGACCTTCAACCAGAGCAAGTCAACAGGACTCTACTAATATCTAAAGGTCAGTTCCAGCATGGTGGCGTGGGCACCTTTTGCACCAAGCAGCGATGTTTATGCAACTGTGCTGATGAGTCTCCAGCTGATTATGAAAAGATCACTGTCACCGCGCCTTTCTGGATACGGATTACTGTGCCACAATGGGCATCTGCAAAGCTAGCATGGCATGTGTTTAGAAGGCTTTAAGCACCCTCTGTCACAGTATGTCAGCCAAAATGCTGCTGCAGAAGTTGACACCTCCTCTGCCTTAAGCTCTTTTCCTGCTCATTTGTGCATTATTGCTGCTCTAAAGCCCTCTGACCTGAACAGATACTTTGGCTTTAAATCACAGAGGTTCAATTTCAGCAGCCTTCAACTTGACAATCTTGTTTCAAGTGCTTTTTACGATGGCTTATGTCGACCACAGGAGCCCAAAATTACAGATTGAAAGCTAGCCACTGAGAAAAAGCTGTTTCTGAGGATTCAGAACTCATTTTTTTCTCAAGGGGAACCAATAACCAGAAGACCTTACTGACATGTTACTCAAGAATGTAATGTTATCTGGAGCTGGTGCAGGGGTATCACAGGAAAGGGGAAAATGATGTGTTTGTTTCAAATTCAACTCCTTGCACTGTTGTTTCGGTGCAGCTGAAGAAAAGAATACAAGAGGTTTTCTAAATGACTTGTTGGTATGTCATGAAAATAACTGAAGCTAAGTGCTCAGGAATGAGTCTAGATGAAATACATGGACCACTTACAAAATTTGTGTCTTCCTGAAAAAGACAAAAGCTCAAGAGTGTCAGAAAGATCCTTCAAACTGAAAACCAAGAAAATACACTCTGAAGGCTCAGCAGCACCTTTCCAAAATTGTTTTCCAAGTTTTTTTGGATATTACAACTCTGTAGTGCATTATCATTCCAACACTGTTAACCCTCATGCTAACACATCCTTTACACAACCCTGTGAAGAGCTGTTCATGGTAATGTAGCTATTCCCAGGCACTAAGTGGGATACTTTCAGGACAGCAAATGATTTTTGTCATGGTATAACTGCACTCCCACTAATGACTATACCTTCCTTACAACAATAGAAAGCCATAAAAACCCCACACTTCTGAGACACTTAAATTGGCAAAAAAATGTAAATGTAGGCCAGCCCTTAGCAATGATAATGTTGAAACACTGGCAACTTTCTGAACAGATGAATGCTCTGTTGAAAAAACTGTGACTAAGAAGACTGAAGATTGAGAGTATGGCTCAGTGGGATCTGGCTAGCACCCCATAAAACAACATCACACTTCCCTTATAAAAATCCTGCCACTGAAATACCACCCAAACATTAGAGTGCTTGGGAATGAGCAATGAAGGAATCAAACTGCTTCCCTCCTGCTGAACATAATCCTTCATCACTCACTCCCACCTCATTATCTCAGTCACTCGTGTCCATGCATGAACAGCTCTTAGACCACAGTTAAGTCTTCCAATACCCTCCAGTTCTTGGGAGATTATGTATTTGCTGTTCAACCCTGCTGCTCCTCCACTTCCCAGCCCATCCAGGACCTCCTCCTCAAGTCCCCACTGTTCTCTCATCTGTGCTCTTTTTGTCTACGTGCTCTTCACAAATATCACCACTACATGCATGCGCTCCCAGAAAACTCCTTCCATTTTCAGCTTCCATCAAGGAACAACGCCTTGGCCCATACTGCCTGCAGTTCAACAGCTCTCAGATGCTTCATCTCCTTCAGGTTGCCCAAGGGTGGCTCTCCTCGAGTCTCTACATTCCTCACACGATGTCATGTTCCCACTGGGGCATTCAAGCCCATGCAAGACCATGGGCTTCTTGCAACCATTACTCCTCTCTGCGGTAAAGGATTCTGGGGCATTCACACATGCAGCAAAAGCTTTGCTTTGGGAGCTATGACACATTTGCTGAAACATTAATGAAATGCTTAGAAACATAAAAGCAGCTGCCAAAGATTGATTAAAAATTTAATGTAGCTGCTTATGAAAAACATAAATGTCTGTCTGAGGCAATGCTATACACTGTTGAGAAACGTCACCATTTCATTGACTGAGTAAACTTACCAAGTCTTTTTCAAGCAATGAGCAGTGGTAAGTCACTACCTCTTGCTTTAAATTAGGAAAACTTATTTCCTCCTTCATTTTAAAGCCTATTTCTTATGGGTTTATATCCTGATGATAGGGAGGATCTAATTAACCCTTTACAGGAGCTCCACTAGGCCCATTCCTGCATACCTGTTTATCTTAATGTGCGCAAATAATCTCCAAAGATGCCACAGGAGCATTCACCTGATTCACGTTACTAAATCCAGAAAGCCACTGCTGTGTCCAGGACTAAAACCACAGCGTGAAGATTCTTGCATAGTAAAACCATTTGAATATATGTGTACTAACCTTTTCGATAATGTTTAGAAATTACTCAGAAACAAGCTACTCTTAGGATAAAAACTGACGGTATAAGATCATGACAATCTACAGTTTACATAAACTTTCCAGCCCCCAGTCAGCTTGTGCTCAGCCCAAGACAAAGCAAAGGACCCCAGGATTTACACAGACACATGCACAGAGTTCCTCCAGATCTGTTTAATTTAATCCAATCTTTCCAAAGCTCTCATCTGCTACTTTATACACTCCCCACTATGTTAAACAAAATCCTCTTTTCGGCATCATACCACGTAGGCCATTAGTCTTTGCAACTCCTTGTAAGGAGTATGCGATTAAAACAATGCAGAGCTGATCAAAATGATCACTGTCTAAAATGTCTCTCTCTTCCCCATGGGTTCTTGGCTGGTCGCTGCTTCCATCCCAATTCCCTGAGCTCCTCCGCTCCTGGGCACAGCACAGGGGCTACAAGGAGAGGAACAAAGGTGGCTCCAAGCCACTTTCATGTCTCATAGCCCGTGCCAGGCCTGCTTACGCTGCGCTGGCTTGCAGGCAGCCCCCCGGGGGCCCTGATGTCAGCCGAGAGTAACCAGTTGCAACACATTCGCGTTCCTCCCCGCCAGCTCCCCTTGGCTCCGCTCCCGTGCCAGGGGCTGCAGTGGGGCTTGGCAGCACATCCCTCCACCAGCCCAGGAACCTTCCCTGCTGGTGCCCTCACCCCGAAGGCCGAGAGCAGCCAGGCTCCCTGCTCCTCCACGCGCCGACATGAGGCAGAGGGGCCAGCTCCTAGCAAAGGCTGCAGGTGCTGAATGGCTGGGAAGCGGAAGGGACGGAACCAGGTAGCAATCCTTGTTTTCCAGGGAAATTTTCCTCTAAATACTCATCTGAGGCAAATAAAAGTCCTGTTTCCATGACATAAAACATCACCGTCCCTCAACAGCACTTATAAACAGGACACACGGTACTGCAAAATGATTTCCAGGGCTAATAAAGCAGAGGAATCACCAGGGTGAGATAAGAGAAGCACTGTTAGTCTCACTGGTCCCCATGTGTGAGCCACTCAGTTGCTCCAGCATCACCTCCAAGTATAGCTTGGATTAAGCTAGAAGCCTTGTTCTCTGAAAGAACTCGAAACATTAAAAAGTGTTGAAATACGCAGTTTCTTCTCCCTGCCCTTTTCCCACCTCTATTTGTTTGCTCGGTAATGATTACTTCAGCCATTTGTGTTGCAAAAAGTCACCAATTCGGCCTTTAAAAAAAAAAATCATCATTGTTTTGTTCGAAGTCATGGGATCTACCCTCCCTGCTCTAGCCTGGTGCTCGGAGACGCACATTCAATTCTCTGTTCTGCCACAGACTGCCCACATCGCCTTGTCCACGTCATTTTCTCTGTGTGTGGCAACAGCAGGGAGGTGGTTGTGTTTCCTCTGGGGAAAGAGAACATAAACCAAGAAAGTAAATCCAATAAAGAAAGGGAGATATTCCAATACCTTAGACAGTTAGAAATACGTGTAAATGTAATGCGATCATTAATTTTCAAGCCGCTGGATTAGCACTCTGAATAGGCAGCGATAACACTTGCTACAGCACCCCATTACCTGTATAATCAGTACTGGCGCAGGAGGATTACAAAGCCTGTGACCATGATTACAAAGACTCCTGATTTCTCAAAGCTTTAATTGTCACTGATAACACAAATCTTTGTTAAGCCTTTCTGGTTTATGTGGTGATGGTCCCAGCGGGGAGAGGAGGAGGGAGATGAGAAGCCGGGGCAGGGCAAGCGGGGAGGAAGGGAGTGGGGAGGTGGCAAAGTGTGTGCAAGTCTCCTTTCTGTGTTGGTACATGGCCTGATCAGAGTTCATTGGAATAAATGGAAAGACTCCCACTGATTTCAGTGGACTTTGGACACAGCCCCAGAAGCTTCAAAATGTAAACAGACAGACATGGGTATGCGCCTGCCAGTGTAATTTCCCCTAAATAAAACCACTCCAGCACAAGAAGAGCCCCTCGAACACGTGTTTGTGGGAGGCAAGCTTGGGGAAGAAGAGCATGCCAGCCTGCTGCCATGCGTCAGAAACAAAGGATCGCCAGAGAGCCTGGGTCCCCCAGCTCTGAACAGGGACACTGGCACTGAAGGATGCCATGGCCTGTGCTCCCCTATGCTGCTGGAGCTGTCACATGCTCCCCAGTGGGGTCTGGCTCTCCAGGAGTCACGTACCACCTGCCTTAGCTCCTGCATAGCCTTCCTCCTGGCTGCTGCCGCTGAGCAGTTCCTCCACTGAATGTCAGCACAGCCTTGAGCCAAGCAGAGGGGAAGCTCAGTAGATGGCCTGGCTTGGCTCCAAATTGTCATAAGGTACACAAAAATGAGGGGGACTTATAACATGAGCAGTTTCGTCAGAGGAGGCCAGTGCAGGTGGGCCACAGGCAAGGAAAGGGCAAATGTAAAAGGAATACCAGGATCAGGCTGCAGTTTCCAATTCCCTCCGAGCTGTAAGAGCCACCAACAGCGCAGTCCTGGAGTGCAGGCTGCTTCTGGAGAGCGTTGTAGTGTGTCCTGCTGTTTCCTTTGAGCTAGGTCTAGCTTTCACAAGGCCAAGCGGAAGGCAAATCAGGGAACTGAAATGGCTGAACATCAGCCCTGCAAAGCAGCTGAGACAACCCCTGATCACACAAACACTGGCGTCAGCATGGGGAAGGGCAGCACCAGCTGGCCAAGGTCAGGGCCTGGAGCAGAAGGTACGTCCAGAGGTGGTGGCATTGTCCTTTCAAATGTAAGGAGAGCAGAGGTCAGGAGGCTGAGGATGGGAACTGGACCCAGTGCATGTCCTCTAGATAGGGAACAGAGAGAGAGGGATATTAGAGTTTGATCCCGCTCCCGGTGAGACCAGCGGTTGTGGCACTGACTGCAAGAGCAGCAGGATGGGCTTCAGAGGGGATTGTCCAAGGATGCATGCAAGACCTAGAGAAGCCAGATGTCTGGGCTCCCGGTCAATATAGCAGCTAAATGCTTGCTGAAGGGCATGCCACTGCAGTCACCGGGATTGCACCCATTCACCCAGAGTCCACGTTGTCCTTCACAGCGCAAGCACAAGTCTGAGAATTTAACTCCATGCCTTGACTACAAAGGAGATTGTGAAATCAGCGTCAACACACCTCGTCTTACATTTGTTGCTCCTCTAGCCATTTTGCACCCATGCCTCATGAAAAATAAGTAGCAATGGAGACTACCCAAAGGTTTTGAGAGGTCTGAGACTTTCTGTGCAACTCTAACTTCAATTGCACAATTCCTTTAGGAATTTTACACTTGTCTCAGTCAGTCTATTAACTCTAAATATTATAATAATGAGCAGAACATTCACAGCAGGAAAATAGTTTTGACCTGACATTAAAGACATAATGATTAATGTCCATATTTAGCTGTTCATGGTAAACATTTTTCTCCTACTTTCAGAACAGGAAAGTATTTCAACACATACCAGGATTCATTATAACATCATTAATCATGATGAATTACCCTAGTATTCATGTGGATACAAAATATAATTCCTTGGGAATTTCACTGTAGCTTAGCATTAATTTGTATTTACTCTATTACAAACTCCCATTCCCTTTCAACCTTTCTTTTTTTGCAGTTCCCCCAGGTTCCCTTGCATAGTCATATACTGTAACATTTAATTTACTTAATATTGCTTTCTTTAAGTTTGTATTATTTGTTTGTTTTTCTTTGCCGCTTTCACCCACTCAGCTATTTACTTATTCCTGTTAGAAATAAACAGGCTATGGCAAAATCAACTTGTCCTCAGTGAAAGTCATAAATTCACTACTGCACTTCACTAAGGGTACATGACAACAACCATAGTCTCCTCTCTCTTTCCCAGCTCCTCTACATGGATTTTCGATCCTCAGTCCTGCAAGTCTATGTTGCACTTAAGCACCTAAAGCTCTCAGTCTCCAGCTCTTATGACATCCCACAATTCATAAATTCAAGAACTACAAGTTACCAATCTCAACAAATTATAGATCTGAAAGTGAAGGAATTCCACAGTCAGGGATCAAACAACATCTCATCTTCACTGGGATCAGTCACAACAACAAAGTTATTCTATCCTTCTTCAGTTTTAATGGGGAAATCAGTATAAAAGTCCTTGGAATTAACAAAAAACATGAGCCCTACATAAGTTTATGCTTAAACAAGCTGTCCTGAGGGCAACTAATGAAGTAATCTGGCTGGAAAGACCAAAGAGCAGATTTGTTTGAATTAGTGCAATGAAAAAAGAAAGAAAATTTCCACTGCCCTAGAAAAAGAAAGTTGCAAATACGTCCCAATGATTTGTCCTCCAATGATAGCTATTCTCTTTAACATGAAAAAAATCTGTATTCATAGCAGGCTTAGATAATATACCTCAAAATATTTCCTTGGTGCGTAGATGTGCATTTTGAACATCTGATTAAGACATTCTTAGCCACAGGCACTGTGTATTTTTCTTCATATGTCATCCTTTTTATGCAGTTGTGCTGCATGTCGTACATATTTGATGCATGGAATATTTATGTGAGAAGATGCTAGCAGAAACATAGGCTCTGTCATAACAGATGAGGCATCTTGTCCATCAAGTCCCAACACCCAGCCTGTAAGGAAAACACTCCCTAACTGCTACAGTAGGAAAAAATTACCATCCAAGAGATCTCAGAACCAGAATTCCAGATCTGAAAACATTCAGATTTTGAGAAAAAGAGGACCTATCTCCAAAGCACTCATTTGGAGCCCTTCCCAAACGGCTCCAAATTCTAGTTACAAGTCCCTCTACCGTAGTCCCTTAAATGTCAGGAAAGGTTGAATAAAGATTCAGGAAACTACCTTAAGTAGTTTCTGCCAGGTTTTCTGCCATTTGTTGCCCTTTATTCCCTACGCAGACCAATCTCCTGCTCCTTTCTCTCTGAGGTTCCTATCAAGCAAGAAACAGACACGCAATGCAGCTAGTCCAGGGCTACATATGGGCTGATCAGCCTTCAAAACGTTTGCTATCAAACAGACAAACTAATGCTTGAATTCTGCCTACGTACCCCTCGGTGGTGACGTGGAGTTCATCTTCTCTCTCTCCAGATTCTGATTTTCATTAAACTGGTAGGAATTTGATATCTTTGAAAACCCTGCCCCTCTACCTCATGTAGCTGAAATCAGTCAAAAGGGTCCAAAGTGGTATGGAAGGGAACAGGAGATTTACCACGATTACACAAGCCTCAATTCCTTAGGCAACCAAGTTACAGCTATTGAGGACCAGTGTCACTTCTGACTCATACAGGTGTTGGCTTAACCAGGGTGGGGCAAGGGGTCTTTACCCTCACCTTTGTCTTCCTAGCACAGTCACTTGTCTCCCTTGGCATGCGACATTGCCATGTGTCTGCACCGGCTGCCTTGTTAGGTAAGAGCTTATCTTCCCCAGCATGTACAAGCTGTATCATCCGATGGCATTACATTGCTCTCTGCTATCAAACAGTAGATCTTCAGTTATGCACAAATCTTTGGTTACCACTTTTATTACACAAAACAGTGAGCAATTACTTAAATTTACCTATGACTCATTACAGATTAGTTCATTAAGTGAGTAACCCTTCGTCGTTCATTATGGGATAGATACAAATTCACTCAAGTACAGCGCTTCATTGTATCTATACCCATCTCCTACCGCACAAGTGTATTAATATTTATATATGTGAGATAACCTGTGGCATTTACCTAAACGCAACTTGTGAAACATCAAGTTGTTGTGAGATACCCTTGTGTGGTTCTGGAACTGACCATTCGCTGACAAGGACTATATCACTTATTGCAAGACACAGGAGCGAGGCCAGTAAATGAGTCCTAATGGTTTGTCACAGTATCACAGAAGGGTTGAGGTTGGAAGGCACCGCTGCAGGGCATCTGGTCGAACCACCTGCTCAAGCAGGGCCACCTACGGCAGGTGCCAAGGACCATGTCCAGATGGCTTTTGAATATCTCAAAGGATGGAGACTCCACAACCTCTCTGGGGAACCTGTGCCAGTGCTTGGTCACCCTCACAGCAAAAAAGCGTTCCTGATGTTCAGAGAGAACCTCCTGTGTTTCAGTTCGTGCCCATTGCCTCTGGTCCTGCCACTGGGCACCACCCAGAAGAGCCTGGCACCGTCCTCTTTGCACCCTCCCTTCAGCTGTTTATGCACATCGATGAGATGCTGCTGAGCCTTCTCTTCTCCAGGCAGAACAGTCCCAGCTTTCCCAGCCTTTCCTCATAGCAGAGATGCTCCACTCACTTCATCATCTTTGGGGCCTTTCACTGTGCTCTCTCCAGTGTGTCCACATCTCTCTTATACTGAGGAGCCCAGAAGTGGACACAGCACTCCAGGTGTGGCCTCACCAGTGCTGAGTAGAGGGGAAGGATCACCTCCCTCAACCTGTTGGCAACACTCCTCCTAATGCAGCCCAGGATGCTGTTCACCTTCTTTGCTGCAAGGGCAAATCGCTGGCTTATGTTCAATTTGGTGTCCAGCAGGACCCCCAGGTCCTTTTCTGCCAAGCTGCTTTCCAGACAGTCGTTCCTCAGCACATACTGGTGCATAAGGTTATTCCTTTCCAGGTGCAGGACTTTTCACCGACACTTTTTGAACTACAAGAGGTTCTTGTCAGCCCATTTCTCCTGCCTGCTACCATCCAGAGGTCTCTCTGGATAGTAGCAGGACTCTCTGGCATATCAGCCACTCCTTCTGGTTTTATGTCATCTGCAAACTTGCTGAGGGTACACTTTGCCCTGTCATTCAGATCGTTAATGAAGACATTGAACAGCATTGGACCCGGTATTGACCCGTGGTGTACACCACTAGTCACTGGCCTCCAGCTGGACTTTGTACCACTGACCACCAGCCTCTGGGCCCAGCCATTCAGCCAGTTTTCTATCCATCTCAGTCTTTGTCTACTCAGACAAGGGCTATGTGACGCAACTTTTCTCCTGTTCTAGATTGGCAAATGCTCCGAGACATGGCAAAGGAAGCAAAATACTGACACTAGCCTTCAGACCTCCACAAAAAGGTAAATGGGGAGACTCCCAGGTCCACTGGAATAAGACAGAAACAGATAGTCAATGCTGTTACAGTTAGATGGGGTCCAGGCTACTTCAGACTGTCCAAAGTTAGAAAAAAGCCAACCAAGATGAGCTGGACAGGGCTAAGAAAAAGCACAAAGCTGCAGCAGAAGATTCACAGGCACCCACAAGTAAAAAACTCCTTCAGAAGACTGAGGCAGGAAAAATATATATAGTATTTTATGCTTTATTTGGCGGGGGAGGGGGAGGGTTAGTAGGTCAATGTATCTCCGGTGCTATCAAACTAAAAATTGGGCCCTTTTAGAGTCTGACTAAAGTCTGGTACTTCTACTATGTGCTGCACCTAACACACAACCCTGAAAAACTACTCTATAACCGTAACACAGGTATATTGCTGCTCTGGAGGAATGTGTGTATGTGGTACCAGGTGTGGGAGACATTGACACTAATTCTATAAAGGGGTGAAAAAGAGAGAGCCTCTGTGCTGAAAATGGCTTGGGGACTTAAACCAAGGTGTTAATGATATCATGAGACATGGAGCAGAAACAACTGGAAAGTATTTTACTCCCTTGACAATTTGTTCTCGACTCAGTCAGTTGAGTAAGGATGATCTGTGAGATTTAAAATTGGCCCAGCATTCAAAGTCCACCGAGGACCTAGCATAAAACACAGCTCAGATTATAGGCTTCCTCTCTGGTCAAAACCAACAGGGCCAAGGCCCATCTCTGCTGTCATCGCACAACTGAAAGCCAAGATAAAGGCACATGCCATGCCACTCTGCTAAACTTTGAGCTTCCACATCTCCAAATGAAGGGCATCATGAGGCCCCGATCTGACATCACAATATTGACAGGAGGTGAACCTTCTCACAGCAACAGCCGTCAAAGGGCAAAGTCTTCCTCCTTAAAGATAACATCATCCAAAACCAGCCCGCTTTTTTTTAAAAAATAGACTAACAAGCCACTGTATCTGGGTGGATCACACAGCTATTGTATGAGTCAGACCTTGAGATTTATTCAGTTTTTACTCCACTAAGACAAACTGTCAATGAAGTCAGTGGGAGTTTAATCTGAAAGGGGAAGTGGGGAATAGAACAAGGGAAACATTTGCCCCCTGGCCATGTAGATCTTATTTCAGCCTTATTATATGGCTGAAAATCACTTCAGGTGGTCTGCAAGGCTGCAATGTGCTCTACTTAACAGCAGTCCATTTCTGTGAACACAGAAGATTCTGCCAACTTCTGCACATGTTTTCATACATGTTTAATTTTACTCAGGAGTATCCCAAAACAACCAGGATCGAGTTCAAAAGACATACGATGGTCTAGCCAAATGACAGTGTTTTATCTTTGGACCTATTTTGGCACTGCTTGCTGGCTCTAAAACATAGTTTAAATCCACATCACCTTTAGTCTTTAATTTTTTAAGCAATCTTCTCTTGCAGTTGTAAAACAATTCTATCCTTTAAAAGGTCCAGTTCTGCTTGCACAACACTGGCTGGCCTTACTTTGCTCCACTTGATCAAAAGCGATTGTGTTTAAAGTAAGTTTTAAAGGTTAGATGAACTAAAGAGCTTCAAATAATTGCATAGGCAGCTGGCATAATAAATAGTTAACTCACTACCTGCTTTCTCCTGTGCACCGTTAAACTGATCAAACTGGCAGGATGCTTATAAGCTACACCTCTTCAGTAACAGTGTCCAAAACAAGCAAACCCTGCATGGTTTTGTTTGTACTATTCTTGTTTAATCTGGAGCAATCTTGTTCAAAAAATAATTGATCAATGCCCAGCAAGATTTTGTGATTAAAACCAAAACAAAACATGTTGGGTCAACTTTCCTCCCAATGTCATTTTACTCATTTCAATAAAACAACACTAGGAATGCCTATGATCTGTGCTAAATACTTGCCAACAAACTCTGATCAATGTACTACTAAGATAATAAAAATAAAAACGAAAAAGGAGAGGGTGAAACTGGCCTCTTTCCTGCTCCCAGTGAAGGCAGAGTAAAGACTTGCCATTTGCTTGGAACAGCCAGCATGAAAATAGGAATATGAATGCTAATTAAACCAACCATTTGTTTCCTCTTTCATTTTTGTAGTTTGATGATACAAATGGCCACTTTATCTTTGGTGCTTCTCAACAAAACATTCCCTTATTTTCACTTGAAAAGCAGTGTGGGCTGGATTGTGCTGCCTCCCACCAATTTTACGATGGTTGCAGTGAAATTATCCTGTATTTACACTACCAGAAATGTCAGAGAGCAGTAAATCCCTACCTGTAAAGACACAAGCTGATATTCATTCAATAGTGGATGTGCAAAAGATAGTCACAGCTCCTCCGGAGCGTATGCCAGTGTTACAAGCTACATTGCCAGCCTCCTCGGAAACCCTTTTCTGCTTCTCTGCCATCTCACCTAGTGCGAGGCAGAGTGGAGCAACAACTCCATTGCAGTCCGTTCCCAAGATCAAGCTCCCAGCTCCACTGCGGACTTGGGCGAGACCTTTATCTTAGTTCTCATACTCCGTAAAACATCCCCTAACAAGTGCTTTGAGAGCTACAAAAGAAAGCCTCGATATAAGAACAACGGTCTCAGGCAAGTAGTAATCTGAATGATTTAAACAGCTACGTTCTCACACAGTCATAGCTGCTTTCAGAAAGGACAAGAACCAGATACACTTGAGTCAGCTGTGATTTGCTGACCTCGGAGGAGGAACTAAAAGTGATTATCCTGTTTCTCTTGGCATTTGTGAAAGACGTTTTACCATATCTAAGAGAGGGAGGGAATGAAAGAAAGTGAAGCACTCATGTCATGATTAAAGGCTGACTAGGCTAAAATTGGATAGTTGATTTCAGCGTGATTCAAAGTGGCTCATCCATTTGGAAACGCCAAAGTTCTGTTGCATTGCCTTCCAGGAAACGAGGGAATAGTTGAGGTGCAAGGCACTTGCAGACACTAGGGACAAGCTGGGAGGAGCTGATGACCTGAGAAACAGTGGAAACCCCTTAACCCTAGATAGCCATTACTTACAGAAAATTCCCTACAGAGGCTGCTACTGCAGTCTGAAAGTGAGGAGAGTAAAGAAATAAACAACAAAGAAAGATGCGAGGTGGGTTTTGATGTGATGCCACTTCAGTTGGTGTTTACTGAGCCATCTCTCGACAAGCAGTGACCTGCAACCATCTGAATCTGTTGAACCATTTCTCATGGTTTCCACGGGCAAGAAAGTAACAGAGGTGCATTTTGAGGTATGTGTACGTATATGTAAATAAATAAATAAACATATATAAGTATAGGTATGTCTATATATGTGTGTGTATATATATGTGTACATACACATACTTCAAAGTATATATATGTATATGTAAGTATAAGAAAAGTAAATGGCATATATATATACACACACACATAAGTCTCTTCAGAGTAGACAGAAAACCGCATCAAACAACATCAAATTGTGCCAAAATCCAAATTCCACAAACAGGCACTATGAAGTCTGCCACCTTGGTTCATCCCAGCATTTTACACTTAAACCCAGTTCTGTCTAACCTGTATTTTCAAGGTTTTCCAGTTTGCACCTCTAGGAAATTTCCAGTGGAGCTGCAGATCCCTCTGTAGTGATTCAATTCGCGTGCCAGTGGGCTCACTTTCATTAACCACCTTTCAATGACTGCGCAGGAACAGTCACAGACCAACAAGCAGATCACAAACTGCAGGCTGACGGTTGCTGTGTGCATATATGGCTATTCAGTGGTGATTTTTTCACCTGTTTGTCACTCAGGTTCATGAGAAAACCCATACAGCCTTTATTCTACTTGCAGATCCACCTCAGGCTCCCAGTCTTCCATCTGGGAAATCTCACCGCAACGAGATCATGCAGTGGTGGAATACCTTTGGACTTACTGTAGGCACACAGATCAACCCTGCAGCCCTGCAGAAGGGTGCTTAGCACAGCCCTGACACCCTGGATGCGTCACACATCCTTTGCACAGTTATTCTACACAGGCACAGTGGCTGTCTCTGTGGGACTTGGGACATCTGTCTGGCAGCTGGAAGTTCAAGGCGGATGCTTACCTTCTTCCTTCTGTGACAGCACAAAGTTTCTGGGTGGAAGAAGGTATATCTGGGCGCGTGACGGTCCTGCTTTTGGATGAAGTGTTGCACGCTCAGAAACAGTGGCAGATTTGAACTGTAATGTTTCTGTTGAAAATAAACAGATGGGATCTTAAAATCCCATTTAACTCTTAAAAAATCTGACTTATATGTTCTTGTTTTGACCATTATGTTAGCAGCTGTTATTTAGTCCCTTTTCTCTGTATCACTTTACATCTAATTAGCACTTGAACCATTCCAGTTGTTAACTATCATCACCATTCCAATATTTTCTCAGTTCTGCGGCTGCAGAATTTGTCCATACGAAGTCTTTGAACGATGAAAGAACAAGAAGAAGGAAACTCAGGGAATATTTTCTCCCTCCTAATAGTTAATTATAACTGCAAATCTGAAATTTGCAAGCTTTCTTCTGTCCAGTCCACCAAACACCAGCATCACAAAATATTTAACAAGATTTGGATCCCAAAAAGATTTATTTCTAGACTTAACTTTAAGCAAATAATTGCTTGCATTCTCAAATCCAGGGTTAGTTTTGTGTGGAAAGAGGTGTCAGAATGCCAGTACATATGGCCAGGGACATTTTAGCTGATTGAGAAATACATGCCTTTTTTTCCTTTTTTTTTTTTTTTCCCCTGGAAACAAATATGTCCATTCTAGAACTTTCTGTTCCAAAATTAACCCCATTTAAATTTAAATACTTGAAAAAATTCTCCCAGAAAAGGGGTCTTTATCTTCCTTCTTTCAATCAGAAGTTATTCCAAACCTCTGGCCAGCAAATTTTCATGTTCTGTATCAATTTTCCTTTGCTGGCACCTTCCAACAAGTCAGCAAAGCCCAGAGAAGGCTAGCTGAGCTCAAGAGTATTTGCAGCATTTATTGCAATAGACACCCCCCCCCCAACAGGAACCCACATGGGAATGTTTAATCTGGCCAGTCAGAACGGGCCAGTTAAACATCAGCTGGAAAAACCACTTGACAATATCCTGTGGAGAAGCAGCTGAGTACTGACAGGGTCTGATGAGCAAATAGATTTTCCCAACCCTGTTTCCTGTGACTTGCTCTTCAGACTGTTTAGTGGATTGCAACATGCAAATCATAAATATTAATTTTTATTTTTTGTTTATACCATCGCAGTGGTTTGAAAGACATTTTAAAGATAAATTAAGCGAGATTCCTCTGAAGAGGTCACTGTTCATCAAATACAAACTGAAGCTATGGGAGAAGATGAAAACACCTGGGAAGAAGGACTGAATGGCTATGCAAGTCAGATGCAATGAATAGCTCTTGAAACTTGAACATGAGTCCCTCCCACCTGCAGGTAGAATTTAACATGAATTTTAGTGGACTGTCAAGGCTGGAAACAGGATCACAAAGGTCATGAAGGGGAAGTCAGTATGACAAGAAGCCAGCAACAAATTTTAGGCTGCCTATGTGACAGGGAGCCTAGGCAAGGAGTTGGAAACTTCTGACCTCCTTCTGTCCTCCTAACACCAACAAAGTGAATAGAGTTGTGAGAGAATGACTGCTGTGTAAATTAAACCATGGGTTAATTCCTCAAGCCCTTCTCCAGTTTTAAAGCAATGCAACTCCAATGGTTCTAACTAAATTACCTGTGATGCTCCATGGGGCATCTCAGCCCCATGAGCCCCGTGTGCCCCATGAGATGAGAATCAAACTCTCTTTTTTTCCGAACTAAAAAGGAAAAAAAGCGTTGACTACATAACATATATTACAAGGATGTACAGTTTGCTGGAGTAAGGAGCACAATGACATGCTGCCTAGAGCATAGGCTGGCATCTCTTTCATTGACACGCTGTCAACAACGGGGTCACGTTACACCTGAGCACAAATGTTACTATGCAGAACAACAGTGTAATATCAAAAGCTAGATCACATTACTCATCCAGACTGAAACAACAGATTTATTGACAGAGAGTAAGCTGGCTACGGTAGTGCTGCTATTACCCTTAATCCGTACAGCGACGTTCATGAATCAGAAAGATTTCTGTAACTGTTTTTCAATAACAGAGTTTTTCAGTGAATTCTTAGTAGCAACAGCACGGTTTTATACTGTGAGATGGCAGCAACGTTAATGTGATTTTAAGGAACAAACAAAATGGCCCCAACATCTATAAACCAGCAATCAGCAGCCTCCCATGTGTTGGAAAAATATCCAGGAGGGTGTTGCTGTCACTGATCCAGGACCAGGGAAAAAAAATGCACGCTTAGGTATTTCTGTAATGAACGTTCATCTTCCAAACCAGCTTTTAGGACTCTGGTATTAAAAATGACTGAATAAAAGAAGGAGTTATACTATTTTTATTTTAATTTTCCCCTCATATAAAAAAGGAAAAACGTCTTGAAATGTCTACATCTACAAAAATTCTGATTTCTTTTTCTTCTGCGCTTAGGAGGAGTGTTTCTTAAAACAGAAAAAAAACAAGCAAAAGAATGCATAAATTTTGTTCATTTTTCAGTTCACTGCAATTTGAAATATAAACATAAATAAATGTTTAAATGAAATTAAAAGTAAATATAAATAAAAACAAATATAAAACCCCCAAAACATCATAAATGTGAGACTGCTTCTAGCAATATTTAAAATATAACTTTGCATAAAAAGCCTTTGTGCGTACCTTTGCAAGCAAACCTGGGCTGGCTGCTCTGTAACATCAAATCAGCAATGCAAGGCAAAATGCTAGTAACACCTTTAAAATAAGCACCAAAAGAACATGATCACAGCAAAGTCACATATATTATAACTCTGACAGTAGTCAGAGGGTGAGGGGAGGAACTGTATTTTGAGGATCAATGGCCTGAATTTTGTAGGAAGTCTGACGAGATGATCGTGATGGCCCAAACAGGTTTAACTAGCCTTTCAATGAATTTGAATTATTATATCCTTTTATTACCAGATCAGATATTCTTTTATCTAAGAACACCTACCACATCCAGTGCTCAGGACTGACAGCACTAAGCTAAAGAACGAGCTGACTTTTTCCCTTTCATCTTCACTAGTCAGCTTGCAACTTCTGCCTTACACTCTGGATGCACGCATCCTGTCCTTCACTGGGAGCTTTCCTGAAGGCACTTCCATCACGCTTCCACCCGGACGGACAGGGGTCTAAAAACATTACCCAGTGGTTGCCACCTGCTTCAAGTCAATGCGTTGGGTTTTCTATGAACAAATAGCAGCTGATTGTTTAATTACCAGCTTGTCCTAAAACACACGTGCAGAGGGGGCAAATGGTCAGGCTAGCCTCCTCCTTTCATTTCTCAGGGGTTTGGCTCATAACTTTAATACTGTTTTTTAAAGTATCAGAGAGAGTCAGGGAGACCGATACTCCCAAACCACATCCTATCTGATTGCACTTCATGTTCATTAAATGCTGGTTTTCACCTTTTTTCCCGGTTGTATTCATTTCAAGGGTTCTTCCAGGTAAAGTAGGTGACATGTAACCTCTCTGACATACCACGTATTTGTCCACATCTTTATAAAAGAAGTCTTCTGCTTCTGAACACAACTACATGTTGTCCCTTATCCATGCATACTGGATATAAAGGAAAGGGAACCATGCAAACAGATTTTCGAGGAGATCAGCACTGGATTCAGTTCTTGTGGGTTTATTTGTGAAAAGTTTGTTTTGTTAGAGTTGTTTGTTTTTCAGATTACATTGACCCTGAGTCATTTGGAGAGCCAGAAGACTGTGACAGTTCTTGTAGCATGAAACAAAAAAACAACACTTATTTCTTGCAAATAAATAGAAGAAAGGGAAAAAATGAAGCTGTGATGGTCAGTTTAAGGAAGTAGAAGAGAAACATTGCCTTTTCTGTAAAAAAATTATGGCAGTTCCCCAGTAACCATAGTAGAGTTTGTAGTGGCCTCCTCCCTTACTTTCTCACAGCAGATGCCTACAAAACCAGATTAATGGATCCTCTCTTCAAGCCAGGCGGTAATGAAATGATGATACAATATTTCCAGCTCTTAGCCCAACCTCCAACTTGCAAAATGCTCAGGCATGCCCATAAAACATAGACAAAAGTAGGTGAGGCTACCGCTTAATAGTAGTCATAATAATAAGATATTAATGATACCGAAAACTGAGTGGTATTTACCATGAAACTCACAGAGAGAAAAGATCCTTCGGCTATTTTCTTTTCCAACTTCATTAGAGATTAGCTTGTTTCTCTTTTTACTCCTGCCCAACATAACACTATTCTGCTTTTTGCACAGACTTAGATGCTTGCATGTGCTGTATTTGGCACCATTTCGTGGAAAGGTGCAATTTACCTTTTAAATTTTGCTGTGATGACTCTCAGCCCTCAGGAAGGGCTGAGGTAGATCATCATTTGTATTAAGACTCCACAGAGGTCTTGCAGCAGGTATAAATGACATTTACAGTCATAGTAAGGTACCTTTCTGCTGCTGAAGTCCTCGTGTTGGCAGGAACCAGGCACGGCACCCTGGCTCTCCTAGACATGCGCTGGGTCTGGCATTCCTCTACCACTCACTGGCGTCCTTCTGGAGCAATTCACACCTCTGCTCGAATAACAAGGAGAAGCCATTCCTTGAGACATCAGTGAATGCACACGGTTGGGTTGTATTTTTTTGCTTGGTCATCCTTCACAAAAAGTGAAACAGTTCCGTCTGTTGTCAAGCCATCAGCGCCGAGAGGCTTTGTGAACTGATAGAAAGATTTGCAAATATATGCTGAAACTCTGCAAATTTTTCATACACCTTAAATTTTACTGTGACTGCTGTCAATATTTGATGAAGCATTTTATGGAAGAAATATCGTGCTAAAAATCTAGAAATAAAACTGGGCAATCATTCCAATTTAAGTCCTTCAGGTTAAAAAAAAATAGACAGATTACAAATATTCTTTTTTACCTCCCTCGACAAGGAAGGGCTGCAAAACCACAACAGGCTTGTAGACAACACTTGTGCCTGAAGCACAGGTACAAGAGGGATGATATTTTACTTGCCTGTAGCAGTAGATTTCACTGCAAAGTGTTAGGTACATATACTACTCTTAGTGCAAATTCTGAACATCTTCTCCTAGGATTAAACTGGCCTTACGTACAAACAGAGATGGAGGACCCTGACGGGGGAGCTGAGCCCTGGGCACTGAATTCGCTTCAGTCTGCCGCGATTTGGTAAAAAACATGAAATGGAAGTTCTGTCGCTGTCTTTGTTCCGCTGTTGGACTAATGCCATTGAACGCCGTGAGAACGGTTTCTGTATCAAACTGCAGTCGCTCTACTCCTCCAGGATCTGTAGTGCGAAGACATACCACTCTGTTATAGAAAAGTCTGATTTATCTGGTTCCACCATACACCCCAAGATGCAGTAAGGTGTGCCTATAATAGCATGGGTTAAGCTCAACCTAAATTCCTGCTCTCTTGAAAAATAATTGTTGGACAAAACACAGTTTTGCTGACTCTGTCAGTGCTGCCGTATCTGCAAGTGTAAAGGAAGGGTAATGCAGCTGTTCATCTCAAAAACCGTTGTGTATTTTGACAGTGTGGTTTTCCCCTCTTGCTTCCCTCTTTGCTTGGCTCAACCAGCCAGTCTGCCCGCCGATGTGCAGAAGGAAAACACAGCGTTCAGATGCCAGAAACTATCTGCTGCCTTTTATCAGCTCTCTTGCATCCCTCCCTTCTCGCCACCTGCTAACAGTATCAGTAACGATATGTCCAAAACATGAAAATTTTAGGCACAGAGATTTCAGAACTATTCAAACCCTGTCCTGTGCAGACCTTTTGCAGAGCCCTGTTTTGCTCTCGGAAAAGACAGCTCCTAGTTCTGGGCCCGCGCACCTGAAGCGAGCTGCAGATGCCATCTTCTCTGGAGCTCTGGGACCAGGCTCTCTGTTGTTTGCCGTCTGTAATGACACTTCAGCTTCTCATAGAATAGGATAGGTTTTCTCTTTTTTAGTGTGTGTGCGTGCAACAGCTGGTTATACAATCACTTCGGGGAGGGGGCTTGGCAGGCCGACGCCACTGAAATCACACTCATCAGTCTAAAAAACCACCACTCGTGTTCGTGACATGAAGTCTCATCCAACAACGCTGTGGTGTGGAGGAGCCTCAACAATATCCCAGGATGTCCAGTCAATGTCCCTCTCTTTGTGCACACAGTCACGCTGTCCTCACAACAGGATTTGCTCATGCCAAAGAAAAACGTCTAGGGGGGCATATGTTGCAGGTATTATTCTGTCTGTCACATCACCTTCACTGCCTTGTTATTTATTTGTTTATGTTAAAGCCAACCTGTATTCCACCTCAGGCATGGCAAGTGTTTACACCTCAGGAATCACGCCCACATTTTACATACCGGGAGCTCAACTCAGCCTGGGGCTGCTTGTGATTCCCATTACAGTCAACAGGAGCTGCATGCGTCCACCCGGGAGGCAGCGTCACTCAACCTCCTGGTGCCGCGTCTGCCGGCGAGCCGAAAATTAATGTTTTATAGCACAGGAAAAATAAGTGGAAGCAGCGCTGCTACATCGTAGTAGCCGGCGCTGTGCGTGATGTATAGCATGCTGCCTAGCAATGTTGCTAAGCAACGCAGCACCATCCAAGAAAATCCTGCAGTAGCGTGTAGTGGCTGGTGGGGTGGGTTAGACGTGACACTTTGCACACAGAGCTATGCGGAGAGAGGTGTGCTTTGCTCAAGACTATTACGGCCGTCTCCAATTGCTAATACATCTCCCCAGTTATTCTCCCTGCACTGGTGAACTACATCATGATGCACCGTGCGCCGCAATAATTTTCCGCTGAAAAAAGACCTCCCCCTACCCAAC
>Ga0065711_1032868_pt1 | contig 26517 bp, 20 predicted proteins | sample Hoacrofraction12_FD_59098 | JGI IMG/M metagenome (GOLD analysis project Ga0065711, IMG submission 59098) | Hoatzin crop microbial communities from Cojedes, Venezuela - Epithelial fraction 12 v2 (version 2) | ecosystem: Host-associated > Birds > Digestive system > Esophagus > Crop | place... | reverse complement strand
TCCTGTGCAGCCTGCTGTAGGTGACCCTGCTTCGGCGGGGGGGTTGGACTAGATGACCCACAGAGGTCCCTTCCAACCCCTACTATTCTGTGATTCTGTGATTCTGTGATTAGTCTGGTGGCCTTCCATGAAGGAGTCACTGCATTGGTGGATAAAGGAAGAGCAACAGATGTCATCTATCTTGACTTCTGTAAGGCCTTTGACACAGTTCCACACAACACCCTTCTCTCTAAATTGGACAGATATGGGTTTGATGAGTGGACTGTTAGATGGATAAGATATGACGGGACGGCAGCATCCAAAGAATTGCAATCAGCAGCTCAATGTCCAGATGGAGATCAGTGACGAGTGCTGTTCCTCCGGGATCTGTATTGGGACCGATATTGTTTAGTATCTTCATCAAGGACATATACAGTGGGATTGCGTGCACCCTCAGCAAGTTTGCTGATAACACCAACATGAATGGTGCAGTTGATCCACTTGGGAAGGGATGTCATCCAAAGGCACCCTGACAGGCTTGAGGAGTGGGCCTATGTGAATCTCATGATGTTCAAAAAGGCCAAGTGCAAGCTCCTGCACCAAGGCTGATGCAATCATCCATATCAGTGCAGGCTGAGTAATGAACTGTTTGAGAGCAGCCCTGCAGAGAAGGACTTGAGGATATTGGTAGAAAAAACTGGACATGTGCTGGCACTGAGCCCAGAAATCCAGTCATAACCTGGGCTGCGTAAAAAAATCATGACCAGCAGGTTTAGGGTCTCCACTCTCATGAGATCCCAGTTGGAGTACTGCATCCCGCCCTGAGATCCTCAGCACAAGAAAGACATGGAGGTGTTAGAGCAGGTTCAGAGGAGGCCACCGAAATGATGAGAGGTCTGGAACAGCTCTCCTACCAAGAAAGGCTGAGAGAGTTGGGGTTGTTCAGCCTGGAGAAGAGCAGGCTACATAGAAAGCTTATTGCAGCCTTTCCATACTCAAATGGGGCTTCTTTAGAAAGAAAATTACAGCTAAAATTACATCAGGAAGTGGTAGTGGCATCTAGTAGCACAGATCTAACAGATTTAAGAGAAAAAATAATACAGATTTAATACTCTGTTTCTACAAAAAGATTATTTGCCTGATCAGATGTTTCTGTCTGTAGCTCTTTTCCTTGGCTTGCAGCATGCTGAAGCAACAGATCAATATTTTCTTCTACCAAAGACTACAAATCCTTGTGACACTGAAATTATTATTCAAGAGATGATCACAAATATGGTTTTCCCTAATTGGTTCTTAAGCTGCTTGTGCAACTGCAGTGTGCCTTTGTGAATATGATATTTTCGTGAGCAGAACTGAGAAACACATGGAAAGTTTAATGAAAAAAGGCTGATTTGTAGGATAATAACATATCAGAGCATCTGAACTTGAAAGTAATGCCCTTTGATGCAGAAAGTCATCTGTCTAAGTCTGTCATAATCACCACTATCTCCATTCTTTTCATTTGCACTGAGTGCCCAACAGAAAGCATCTCTTCCACACACTGCTGTTTCTTATGCAATTGTTGGTTTTGCTCTTTGATCATTTGTTTTGATACTTAAGTGGCAGCTTAACACATATATCTAGCCTTTCTGTACATTTGTGGCTATGTGTTGTGTCATTTAGTGAAAGTAAAGTGAACCTCTCCTACAGACTGATGGGTTCAACAAGGCCAAATGCCGGGTCCTGCACTTCGGTCACAACAACCCCATGCAACACTACAGGCTTGGGGATGACTGCCTGGAAAGCTGCCTGGTAGAAAAGGACCTGGAGGTGTTGGTCAACAGCTGGTTGAACATGAGCCAGCAGTGTGCCCAGTTGGCCAAGAAGGCCAATGGCATCCTGGCTTGTATCAGGAATAGTGTGGCCAGCAGGAGTAGGGAAGTGATTGTGGCACCGTACTTGGCACTGGTGAGGCTGCACCTCAAGTAGTGTGTTCAGTTTTGGGCCCCTCACTACAAGAAAGACATTTTGTTGCTGGAGCATGTCCAGAGAAGGGCAACGAGGCTGGTGAAGGGTCTAGAGAATAGGTCTTACACGGAGCAGTTGAGGGAAAGTGGGTTGTTTAGTCTGGAGAAGAGGAGGCTGAGGGGGGACCTTATTGCTCTCTACAACTACCTGAAAGGAGGTTGTATTGAGGCAGGTGTTGGTCTCCCAGGTAACTAGCGATGAGAGGAAATGGCCTCAAGTTACACCAGTGGAGGTTTAGATTAGATATTAGGAAAAAATTTCTTTCTTGAAAGAGTGGTCAGGCATTGGAATAGGCTGTCTAGGGCAGTGGTGGAGTCCCCATCCCTGGAGGTGTTCAAAAAATGTGTAGACATGGCATTTCAGGACATGGTTTAGCAGGCATAGTGTTGTTGGGTTGACGGTTGGACTTGATGATCTTAGAGGTCTTTTCCAACCTTTATGATTCTATGATTCAGCAAGGCAGGGGAAATTCACAACATGATTCATGATCATGAATCATTCTAAGATTCAGCAAGGCAGGGGCAATTCACAACCACCTCTCTTCCTACCTCCATACAAATCCTCCCCAAAACAGGACTGGATGTTGGTCATTGATGGAGATTACAACAATAAGCAAGCATGAAATTCAGGGGCCAGCTCAATTATTAGCTTCTGCCTATCTCAGAATATCAAATTAGTTGGCCAAATTTGCTGATCTGATTGAAAGCTAACCCAGAAAAAGACCCAACAAAAAAATTTGGGTTTCTTTTAGATCAGTTAGTCAATTAGTGATCTCACAGGGATATTACCACTGGAGCTACATATAAGACAGGACTCACATGCTTGTGTAAAGAAGAGAGTGAGCACAAATAGAGCTTTTGGAGTTAGTTCCTATTATAGATTGATTCAGCCGGCTGTAAAACCACAGCATTAGAGCAGACTTCACTTAATAAGCACAATTCTGTGCTCTCCTTACAGTAGTCAGCAAAAGGGCTAGGATAGTTTTTATTAAAATGTACTTTAACATACATTTCTTACCTACTAGCATTTTAATCAGATTTCTTTTTAGAAATTGTTGGTATTCCAGTTATTATTATAATGCTCCATAAACTATTCCCCATGGTTGCATTCTTGAATGGGGGCCACTGGAGATCAAAGCAAAAGCTCCCAAAAGGGAACACATCCCACATGATGGGTAGACTGGCCTGACATTAGAACACATGGTTTGACCTGGACACACTGTTGCACGGTGATTTTACAAATTGCTTTCCCTTTCTTCTACCTTAGCTGTGACAGCTATGAAGCAGAAATAATTATACAGGCCTCCTCTGAAAGAGCATTCCAATTCATGAGAACAAATTGTGCCATTGGAGAAATGTGTATTACCAACAGTAATTAAGCCTTGCTGGGGTTAATGGAAGCAAGAAGACCTTCGGATAAGCTGGAGTTGAATCTCTTTTTTTCTGTACAGTACTTCACTGTATTTATTGTTGATGAAATCTGGAAGAAAAGCATCATTTAGATAACTAAACTGCTTAATTCCATGCCCAACTTTAGAGACGTATGAGGTTCTACTGCCATTATTGGCATTGCCTGCATAGTAAGGCTCGTCATATTTGTCAGCAAGGGATGATGACTGATTGATAATAAAAACCCATCTTTGAAATGGGTGGGAAATTTGTTTTGGGTCTTTAGAATGTGGTCAACAACAGCCTGCCCTGTACTGTGTTCCTTAAAAGAAATGTCAGCCTTAAAAGTCCTTCTTGTAACTTCCCAGCTCCTATCAGTGTCCACCACTGGACAAGCTGCAGATTCAACTGAACACATGGGAAGTTGAATAACAAACAATAAAGCTAACAGTACATAAAGTAATTTCAGGCAGTAATAAAGCTGCCGGGATTTGATGTAAATGGCACCAAGTTTGTAGCAAATGTTACGAAAGTCTACTCATCAGATGTGTTGGATATACATTAAATGCAGAAGACCCTTTTCAGACAGCTATGTCAATTCATGTCAAAACAAAAGAACAATAAAGCAGTGGATTCTGAAAAAGTCAAAGATTATGAAATAAAATTCCAGTGGATTTAATGTGTTGAGTGTTGTATTGTGTGTTTTTTAAGCTTAAATGCAGACTTTCTGATGAATCCTGACATGTTTACTTCTTCCTTCCCCAGCACAACTAAAATAACTGATAAATACAAAAAACTTTCCTGCAAAGATTGTGTTATTAATTTTTTTATCCAGGTTTTCGGCACCTGGCTTTTTGATGCACAATTCTTCATTTATTTTACGGGCAGTAGTAAAAATAAGTAACTAACTAGATATGTGTCCTCTCACACCCAACACAAACAGAGCTGTTAGCACTGGTTTATTTGAAAAAAATGGTCATGGTTTTTATAGGACACTTTTGGGTAAATTTTATAATGGTCATTGAAAGGATCTTGAAAAAATGTTACATTGCTGTAACATTATTTTTTATGTTCCTACATTGCAATTACTGGAATTTCAGGTGAATACTTACTTGGCTTTGTCAGCACAGTGTTTTATCTAGAATACAATTATTCTGTGGAATTAAAACGTATGTATATATTGGCTAGTTCACTTTGCCCACTACAATGACTGTATTTATGTGATGACAACACGTGCAAGCTCTAAGGAGAACAGTCCTATGAGAAAATATCAAATATTTTGTCTCCATTTTACACACATCATGCCACATTTGCTGGAGTACTTCAGGAGCTCCTGTATCATGTTTGTAGTATGCTTCAGAAACTGCACTAAGTAAAGCAGTAAAGGCTAATGTTAAGCACACTAGATTGATATGGAGAGTAGAATGAGTTGATCCAAAATTGTTTTATATAATGGGATAAGGGAGATGATCACCCACAAAGAAGTGAGGTAGGGGTGGACTAGGTTGGGAAACAAGTGTGCAGTGTGATGTGGAATAGAGAGACCTTGAAAACAACAATAGCGCTGAAGGAGCCCCACCCCAAGAATATGCACGCCAGTAATGAAGTGCCTACAGGATATCAATGTGGGGGAAGCTCTCATACCTTTTCAGGGCCCATTTGAAGTGCCTGTACACTAATTCACACAAGAAGGCAGATGGTTGATTTCATGGTATGGCAATGCTTGGTTATCTTTAAAGGTCATTGTGATCAGGGAAGGTTCCTGAGGACTGGAAGAAAACAAATATCACTCCTGTCTTGAAGAATAGCAAGAGGGAGGATCTGGAGAAATATGGAGTGGTCAACCTTATCTCAGTCTTTGGCAAGACGATGGAGTAAAACCTGCTGGAAACCATTTCCAAGAATATGAAAGGGAAGAAGATGACTGGGAGTAGTCAGTGCGGACTTATAAAGATAAAATCATGACTGACAAACCTGATAGATTTCTACAGCAAGACATGTGTCTCAGTAGGCAAGGGGAGAACAGTAGATGATGTTTATCTTGAATACAGCAAGGCTTTTGACATAGTCACTCAGAATCCTTAGACAAACTGTGAAATAGGGACAAGTTAAATGGACAGTAAGGTGGATTGAAGGATGGATCGAATGCTGGACACAAAGGGTTGTGATCAGCTGCACAAAGTTGAACTGGAGGCCAGTTACTAGTGAGGTACCCCCAGGGATCTGTACTGGAGCCAATCCTGTTTAAGATCTCCATTAGAGTGTACTCTCACCAAGTCTGCAGATGATATAAAACTGGAAGGAGTGGCTGATGTGCCAGAGGATTGTGCTGCCATCCAGAGGAACCAGAACAGGGTTGGAGGTTCTGACAGAAACTTCACAAAGCTCGACAAAGGCAAGTGCAAAGTACAAGTTGAGGACTAACCATCTTGAAAGTAGCTTTGCAGAAAAGGACTTTGGGGGTCCTGGTGGACATTAAATTGCATGTAATTCAGCAGTGTGCCCTTGCAACATTGAACGCCAGCTATCTCCTGGGCTGCATTAAGAAAAGCATTGCCAGTAAGTCATAGACTCATAGAAGGGTTATTTTTGGAAGAGACCTTTTAAGATCACCTAGTCCAACCCACCTGCCATGGACAGGGATTTCTTTCACTAAATGAAGTTGCTTAAAGTTCTGTCCAACCTGACCGTTGGGCATCTACAACTTCTCTGGGCAATCTGTTCCAGTGTCTTACCACCCTCATTGTAAAAAATTTCTTCCTTGTATCTAATCTAAATCTACCCTCTTTCAGGTTACAACTGCACTCAGTCCCACTGTCTATGTTGTGGATGAAGATATTAAATAATTTTTGCCCCAGAACATTCCCTTGAGGGACACAACTCATTACTGGTTTCCATTTGGACATTGAGCCATTGGCTGTAAGTGTTTGGACACAGGCATCCAGACAATTCATTATCCATCTAATAGTCCATCCATCAAACCCTTATTTCTCCAGTTTAGTGGTAAGAATGTTGTATGTGACTGTATCACAGGCCTTACAGAAATCTAGGTAGATGACATCACTACCTCCCTCCATTGTACGCTGACCCAATCACTCCATTGTAGAAAGCCACTAGATGAGTCAGGCACAGTTTGCCCTTGGTGAAGATTGAGGGACGTGATATTGTCCCTCTGCATTAATGAGACAGACCTAGTGTGTTGTGTCCAGGGCTGGTGGCCAGACAAGATAAACTTTAATGGCCCCTTCCAACTTCAGCTATTCTGTAAATCCATGATTCTTCAACGGGAACTTTGAATGAAAATCAGCTTATATAAACATAATTTCATGTGGAAAACTATCCAAAGTAGCCATGAAAACAGCATAATGATCAATTTCAACATAAAAAGAACATGATTAGAAGACTGCTGATATGCTAGAGTTCTTTTGTAGAAACTCCAGTGATTATGCAAAGATGATGTTACAGGAACTTATGAAAAATGAAACACAAAGACATCTTGGAAACACCAGTAAGGAAAAAAAAAAAACCAACCCAACCTCACCATGAAGAAGCAACAAGGCAAAGGAAACAACATTACATTTACCTTGGAAAAATGCATGTTAATAAAATTAAGGAAAATAGTATTTCAAAAAGGAGAGAAAACACAATCTAATAATAAAGTTTAAAAATCTGGAGTTGATAATAGGTAAAAAACTAAATATCATTGGTGTGGGAAGTAATGTTGCAACTAAATAGCAGAGAATACTGCGATTTTCATTGTCATTTTCTGCTGCTTACTCTGAGATCTTGCATCACAAAACACCTGGTGAGATAGCATCTGGTATGCTCCTAAATACATGGATTTTGAGGTCATTTTTATCATTTAGTCTGATTTCACTCAGCAAGAAACTTTTGAGTTATGACACCCAGTATCTTGTGGTTCGTGTTTCCTCTTGAAAACTTCTTGGAAGTTCAAGTTTCAGCACTGTCCTGAACTTGTTGGGACATGAGAAAGAATCACCAATTAGGAAGCTGATCATGTGTTGCATTTCTGCTCTTAGACTCTTTAGATTTAGAAAACAAGGAGCTTAGCATTCGGAAAGAAGAGGTGGTGCCAGAAAGATGTGTTCCTGAAAATAAATGGGGGGAAAAAAAGACAGGATCCAGAAAGAAGGAGGTGAAGGTCCTGGTTGGAGGAAACATCCTGGGAATTGGTAGAGGTCTGGGAGATGAAGAGGATGCGTGGACATAAGTCCCTGAGGACCTCGGCCAGTAGCATCTGTGACTGGTGACTGTGAGCAGAGGTGCTGCTTGGACTAACATGATTTTCTGCCTGAGCATCATGGACCAGCAGTGACCTCCTTGCAGAGCAGGTGAGTTAAGACTTGGGGAGCATAGTGCTGCATGGGAGAGTGAGTGAGTTAGATAATCAAGTATGGAAAGACTTCCACAACCCTTCTTCTTAAACAAACCCCAGATGCACTACAGGTTGTCATTTACTCTTTCTTGTCCATGACATGATGCAGACAAAGAAAAGGAGAAACTGGGTCCTCATATATGCTGAAGGGTTTGCAGAAAATATGTAAAAAAACAAGTGGCTCGTTCCTTAAGGCAAGAAAATCTCAGAGTCCCTGTTAGCTAGTGTAACGTGGAAAATACCTCCCTAGTTGCAAATCTTTCCTTCTTCTTCTTCTTCTTCTTCTTCGTCTTCTTCTTCTTCTTCTTCTTCTTCTTCTTCTTCTTCTTCTTCTTTTTCTTCGAATCATAGAATCATAGAATCATTTAGGTTGGAGGAGACCATCATGATCATCAAGTCCTACCCATGTCTTCTTCTTCTTCTTCTTCTTCTTCTTCTTCTTCTTCTTCTTCTTCTTCTTCTTCTTCTCCTTCTTCTTGTATTTATCTACAGATAAACAAACAAGTCAAGCATTTGAAGGGAATTTTCTGACTTACTATAGGATACTTGGCCACTCTGATGTTAGGGAAAAGCAAAACCAACCAGAAAAACCAAAAACCACCAATGAATTTCACATAACTTATTTTGCATAAAATGTATTTCTCCTTTACTTCTGTCAGTTACCAATGAAAACCCAAAATATACTTATGGTCATTGTTTTAAACCTGCATCTCTTTTGTTGATCTTATCGTTTTTTTCTGTCTGTCTGTCTGTCTATCTATCTATCTATCTATCTATCTATCTTTTTTTTATCCATCTTTTTTTTATCTATCTTTTTTAATCTATTTTTATCTCTGTAAGACATATGAGCATATCCGGGGACACCTTCTAGCAGCCTTCCAGTACCTGAAGGGGTATGACAAGAAAGCTGGAGATGGACTCTTTGCAATTGCACGTATTGATAGGACAAAAGGTAATGGCTTTAAACTAAAAGGAGGGTAGATTTAGACTAGATATAAGAATGAAATTCTTTACTATGGGGGTGGTGAGGCACTAGAACAGGTTGCCCATAGAAAGTGCTGTTACCCTCTCCCTGGAAGTGTTTAAAGCAAGTTTGGATGGGGCTTTGAGCAATCTGCTCTAGTGGAAGATGTCCCTGTCCATGGCAGGGGGTTGGATCCTTAAAGGTCCGTTCCAACCCAAACTGGTCTATGATTCTATGATTCTATATAAACGAATTGTAAAACCTCTATAAGGATCAATAAAGGAAGGAGAAAACGCAGAGACTCCAAATATCTGCCAGGGCCATTGACTTTGATTCCTGACTACAAAAGTAATAGGTATTTTGTCTTTCAGAAGTGAGATTACATCATCAAATGTATAAGAAGACATCTAACCTTCTTCAAAAGGCTATACATTTCAAATATTAAGAACTAACCACAAGCTTTTACCCAGTGAAAACATATACTGTAATGCCCTACTTCTCTCCCAACAGCAATTCAGTCTAATTTTGGTAGCTGCTTTTAACTGCTGAGTGTGTTTGACCTCACATACTTTAAATTCCTGCAGAACTCCTGGAATTTATTTTTCCGTCTCTTAAATCCACAAAATTCTCCATTTGCAATCCCACAGGAGTTATATTTTTGTCCTCTGTACATAGATGTAGACCTAGAAAGAAAAATTAATTCCCTGGACAAGGATTCCTCTTTATCATCTTTAGACATAGACAGTGCAGACACCTACACTTGAGTTAATTGTCTAGGCTTCCAGATCAAAAAAAAACCAAAACAAAACAGAAACTGTAGGCTTGCCGTTAATTTGATTTATGTTAGAGGTTTCCTTTAGTAATGAATCACAAACTATTTATTTATAGCCATTAAAATAAAGGGAAGTAAGAAATGCAGGTTTATATGAAATATTTGCCATGGGAACATATCAATATTAGCTTTATATTGTAGTGGGATAAGATTCATAAGAAAATTATATAATATGGATTGTTTTGGTGCAGAGTACAAGGAGTGACTTCAATGGGTGTCAGGAGTTCACAGAACTCCTGTTAAGTGAGGACAACCTGGAAATAAAACCTTGTATCAATGAACACAACTGTGCAATACACATCAGCCTACGCAAATCTCTCCTAGAACTAGTTCCTCCAACTTCACTGTCCTTCTCTGTAAACTATTTATTGTAGTTTAACTTACGAGCTGGCAGTTGGTAAGTAAGCACTTGATAGCCGCTCACTCACCCCTCCCCTTCCCCCCCAGCACGATGGGGAGGAGAAATAGACAAAAGGGAAAACTTGTGGGTTGAGAGAAAGACAGTTTAATAAGGCAACAAAGGAAATACTACTACTACTACTAATAATAATAATGATAAAATTTATAATAACAATGATAATAAATATGCAAAATAAACTTATACAGTACAATTTTTCTCACCACCCAAGAACTAATTCGCATCCTGAAAAGAAAAAAGTTCAAACTCTCAGCCAAGAGCAGATTCAAAAGTTCACAGAAACAGAGAAGAGCTAATAGCTTTCTTCCCTTGGACAACACCGTTCATAAACTGAGCAGGATGTCTATGGTATGGAATATTTCCATTGGCCAGCACGGCTATCTGTCTGGCTGTGCTCCCTCCCAGCTCCTGCACACCTGCTCATTAGCTGGATAAGAGAAAATGCAGAAAAGTCCTTGATTTATAGCAACAACTGAAAACATCAGTGTTATCAACAGTCTTCTCATACTAAATCCAAAAGACGGCAGCTACTGAGAGGAAAATTAACTCTATCCCAGTCGAAACCAAGACACTATTACAGCGTTTGATTACTCTAATTGCTTGGAAACTGAGCTTTTTAATTTCTTGTTTTTCAGCTCAGGGATGTACAAACCTAAACTGGTCTCACTGAATCCTGTTATCAACTTTTCTCCGCACTCACCTCTTATCAGATGCAGTGCTAAACCCATTTTTTGAATAAGCTGAATAGACTGACCTCCTAAAGCTTTTCAACATAAAATATGATCCATGCAGCATTTTTGCTGTCTGCCTGCCATCTTCCTTCTTGCACAAGTATTTTTCTGCATCCTTTACAAGTAAGAAGCACAGAACTGTTGGGGATCTTGACAGCACTGTGTACAGAGACAAGGCATTTTCCTTATTTTTGTTTGGCAGTCCTGCTTTTTATACTTCCAAAGATTATTTTAGTTCTTTCTGTTACAGCACTTCACTGCTAGCATGCTGAGATGATATTGTATTGTTGAACAAAAGCGTTTTTTTTCTCTGACTTACTGCTTTCCACTGTAAGGTCCCTTATCAAGTAAGCTCAGCACGAATTTCCTGTTCTTTCACATGTTATTGAGCAGTTGATTACAGGGAAACAATTTTAAGATACTTTAGAATATCCTCTTGAAGAAGCATGTCTTCTTCATTATTTATCTCACTTTATTTTTCTTATGTTCAAGATTTATCTATATATTTGATATAATTATTGAGAGCTTTACTATAAGCATTGCAAATTGGTGAGTTCATGGATGACTTCCCTTTAACAGCTGCTACAACAAATGACTGTCATCCATTTGATGTTTTATTTGTTCCACAGAAAGTAAAATATTGTCTAGTACTTTCTCAAATGCCCTACAGAAATTCAAGTGTGCTACATCAATATGTTTATCTTGATCAGGTGGATGAATAACAGCAGCACACAATGGGAAGAGACATTCCATGACATTGAATATGGTTTCATTTTATCACAAACGACGATGTTACGTAATATATTTTATAGACTGCTCTATAGAAAAAAGAAGTATGTTTGCCTGACTACTACAATTATCCTAGTGTATCACAAATTCATCACTGTAAAGATTAAAAGCCTTCTTCTAAATTGTAGCCTGAGATTATTAATTACAATATTGTTTTCTTGTCCCACAACTGCCCATTGTCTTAAATAGTTCTTCTGTCATCTTGATATTCAGACCCAGATACGTTGATAGTCAGTTCCAGGCATATTTCTAAACAGAATACTTTTTTATTTTCTTTTGCCAGGTTAAACAAACCCAATTTTCCTACTCTTGGCTAGTAAAACCGTCTCATTGTTCTTGGATTTTCCTAGAAACTATTTTCAGCAGTTATGCTATCATTAGGAAAATGACGTGTTTATTTGATGACCCACATGGACAGCCATTAATCATGGGTTTTGTTCCTTTGTGTATTGAATAACCATTTTATCAGTGCACTCTTCTCTGGGATCGAAGTCAGGCTCAACAGTTTTCAATCTTTGCAAGATCTGTCTGTCTACTTTAAAATATAAAATAGACTGGTGGTCTTTTCAGTCAAAAAGTCGCACAACTCCAACTGTATTTATTTATTTATTTATTTATTTATCTATCTATATCTATCTATTAAATACTTTTTTTTGTTCAGGAAGCTCTTCCAAACAGATCTTACAAGAAATAAGTTTCTTGATTTGAAAGTGTTGAATTTTAACAAACTTTACTTATAATCACTTTTACTAGAAATGCTGTGCTTTCTGTTTTATTCACAGCAGCATGCAAAGCAAAAATTTATACTGAACATTTTTCATTGTGCATCCTTATCTGTTACATTTCCATTCAAATGTAACAGTGGCTATACGCATTACTTAGGAGCTCACCTTCATTGTAGTATGTCTACTTACTGGGTCATGACCCATGATTTTTACGGGGCCATTTAAACTTTAGTGATTGTTTTGCTTTCTTTATAAGCTGCCTACATCAAATTTTCTATTTGAATTCATTATTTGCAAGTGGTTCTTCTTCCACGTCATATTGTATATTAAACTAGAATAGTAATTTTCACCTCTTCTTTTAATCAAGATTTTTTTTGTCTAACGAATGATTTTCTGTGTTTATGAAACCATGGTTTCTTGTGAATCTAAAAAAATGTCCTTGAAGAATTTATAATGTCCATTAACACTTCCTTCTTTAAATTTATCACTTCATATAAAATATCATTAAGTTTTGGGATTAAATTTATCACTTAATATAAAACCTGATTAGTATTAGGATGTTAATATTACTATAATCTCTTGAATTCAGAAAAAGACTTGCTAGTGTCTGCTGTAAGTGATCATAATTGAGAAAATCCTAAGAGTTCCATAAGATTAATGACATCCAAAAGTCCAGATGATATTTGTAGATGCAGACACCTTTTCTTCTTCTGCAATGTAGCTGCAGCTTATACATATATATTCCAGGAAATCCCAAGCACAAATACAGGCGGGGAGGAGAATGGATTGAGAGCAGCCCTGAGGAGAAGGACTTGCAGGTGCTGGCTGACGAGAAGCTCGACGTGACCCGGCAATGTGTGATGGCAGTGTGGAAGGTCAACTGTTTCCTGGGCTGCATAAAAAGAAGGATGGCCAGCAGGTCGAGGGAGGTGATTCTTCCCCTCTCTTCCGCTTTTGTGAGATCCCACCTAGAGTCTTGCGTCCAGCTCTGGAGCCCTCAACACCGGACAGACATGGACCTGCTGGATTGGGTCCAGAGGACGGCCGCAAAAATGATCAGAGGGATGCAACACCTCTCCTGCGAGGAAAGGCTGAGAGAGTTGGGGCTGTTCAGCCTGGAGAAGAGAAGGCTCTGAGGAGACTTTATAGCAGACTTCCAGTACCTGAAGAGGTCCTACAAGAAAGCTGGAGAGGGACTCTTTACAACAGCATGTAGGAATAGGACAAGGGGTAATGGTTTTAAACTGAAAGAGGGTAGATTTTGTTTAGATATAAGAAAGGAATTATTTTTTATGAGGGTGATGAGGCACAGGACCAGGTTGCCCAGAGAAATTGTGATTACCATCTCCCTGGAAGTGTTTAAAGCCAGGTTGGACAGGGCTTTGAGCAACATAGTCTAGTGGAAGACGTCCCTGCCCATGGCAGACAGGGTGGAGCTAGACGATCTTTAAAGGTCCCTTCTAACCCAAACCAGTCTATGATTCTATGATTCTATGATATGTGACTAATCTAACTAGTGTCCCCCAGCATCTGGACCCTGTCTGGTTACCCTTGTTATTTCAGAGTCAGCTCTCTAATTTGTCTGTGTTCCCAGTGGTTATCATTCCTTCTAAAAAATGGCCTCATTTATTTTCTGCTAAAACCTGTAACAATTTAAGCCTGTTGTTTTCTTGAATGTGCATTGTTATCTGTTTTGCAAAACTCCTTGTGACAAGACACTCCGTTTTGAAAAGGGCCATATCTCTGCAAGAGAAGAAGGCCTTTCTAAAGGTAAGGCAAGATGTTGATGCAGAATGTAGTAAGTGCCCAGTCAGGGTTCAGCAAAGTCTAAGAGACTCTCAACACAGTAAAAGGGAACAGAAAGCAAGCAGCCTTTTCTGCACAAGCACCCTGGTTCATACTTTACAGGAAAAACACGGGGTGTTAAAACATTTCTGTGTGAATCAAAATATGAGATGAGATGAATGTACACAGTGATGTCCAGAAAGTATACTGTTTCTTTACTAACCTGTTAGAAGGAAAAGTCTTTCTTGTTATCTGAAAATGCTTAAGATAATAAACGGTGAAAAAAAAATCCCTGTTCTTTACAGTGATAAAATTGTATAATATCACTAGTCTTGGAAGGGATCTCTGGAGGTCATGTGGTCCAACACTACTCAAACAGGTCTACCTACAGCCAGTTGCCCAGGGCTGTGTCCAGACAGTTTTTTTAATGTCTCCAAGGATGGAGATGCCACAACCTCCCTGGACAACCTGTGCCAGTTCTCAGTCACCCTCACAGTAATAAAGTGCTTCTGGATGTTCAGAGGGACTCTCTTTGTATTTCAGTTTGTGCCCACTGCCTCTTGTCCTGTCACTGGGCACCAAAGAAAAGAGGCTGGCTCTGTCCTCTTTGCACCCTCCCTTCACATGTTTATACACATTAATAAGATCCCCACTGACCCTTCTCTTCTTTAGCCTGAACAGTCACAGCTCACTCACCCTTTCCTCATAGGGCAAATCTCCAGTCTCTTCATCACCTTGGTGCCTTCATTGGATTCTCTCTAGTATGTCCATGTCTGTCCTGTACTTTGGAGTCCACAACTGGACTTAGCGCTGCTGATGCATCTTTCCAGCTCCTTGACTTGCTGGCAATGCTCGTCCTAATGAAGCCCAGGAGACTATTGGGTGCTTTTATTGCAAGGGCAGATTGCTGGGTCACATGAAACTTGTCCAGCAGGACCTCCAGGACCTTTTCTGCAAAGCTGCTTTTCAGCTGGTCAACCCTCAGCAGGTATTGCTGTACAAGCTTATTCCTCCCCAGAAGCAGGACATGGCTTTTCCCTTCATTAAACTTTATGATGTTCCCATCAGCCCAGTTCTCCATCTTGTTGAGGTACCTCCAAACAGGAGCACAACCACTGTGTTGAATTCATTGGTCTGAACTTGGAGGGGAGGGATGTCAGCCCACAGCTGGTAAGACCACATGACTCTCATATATATTTCACCTCTGGCATTTTCCTTCATCCGGTACATTCATTCCAGTATGCATCATATTCTGACACTAAAACTTTCTCATGAAAGGCTTCCATTTGACAAGCTGTGTTTTCTGATATTTAACAGCTTGTTTTATGGCTTCCAGACATTTTGCTTTCTTTTTGTTTCAGGTAATAGGTACATCCCTACTTACCGCCTAGGTGCAGAATGAAAGACATCTGTGCTCCTAGCTACAATAAGCCAACTAATGGCAAGAATACATATCCCTGCTTCAGTTTCTAGAGAAATTTCTAGACTCAAGGTCATAAGTCAAGAAAAGCATTAGCTCCTCAAAGGAGGCATTCAGGCAGTGTGAGGAGAGCTTGAAGGAATATCGTTGTAAGTCCTCCATCTGGCAACAAACTCTCTGTCATTTGCTGTCCTAATTAGGAATATGGTGATTTAATATGGCTAAGCACTCAGGCTAGTTGTGATTTTTTAGTTAAAAGAAAAGCAAATTATTTTGATATTTTATCACAGGAAAAAGATGTATTATCAACCCTTGTGCACATATGCAATTCAATTCAAATTCCGACTAAGCCTCAAGCAGAGAACAAAACCCAGCATGGCCTTGTTTCAGCTTTTCTTCAGAAACACAGAAACACCTGTAATCAACTGCATTTAGTAGTGGATGGTATTTTATGCAGCAATACATTTAGCTTATTTTTGCTGGTTTTGAACGTACCCATACACTGTCATATTGGAAGGTCTTTGTAATATAATACATAGTATAGATGTGTTAGTATAATATAATGCATAGTACAGATCACACTGAGTCAGATCCTGAGAAGTCAGAAACGTGTCAGCTGTTATTTCTTCCTTAAAAAGTTGCTACAGGCCATGTTCAGACAGAAGGATGCTATGCCAGAATGGACTTTTGACGTGAACCCCACACTCCTCCTTATAGACATGTTTGAAGCAAAAAAAGTAACAGCAGTGCACAGTCAGATAATCGAGCAGGTAACTGAAGAGTAGTATTTGTTGACCACTATATCAGAGCATCGTGCCTGATAACAACAGTCTGTTTGGGTGACAAATCGCATTAAAATCATCTAATATCCTCTGTTGATTTCAGCCAGATACTTTGTTTAAAGTAAAAAAGCATCCTCTGTAATGTAATACATATTTATTACCTTACATAATACTTTGTTACAAACCAACAACAAGAGTGCAAATAACTGATTTTAACTCCAGTAATTAATTTTTCCCCAATGATTATATACAAAACTTACCACAGGCCAGTGGTACTCAGAAGTTCTTATCATCTCAAGAGTGTCTGATGGTCTACATGAAATAAGTCTGTGGATCAGCTCCACTACCTATATTTCATTCATAGTCATGCTGGTTTTCCAAGCTTAAAGTCTGAGCATAGAGTAGTTAAGACTCCACCTTCCCTCATCTATACCAGACTCTTTCACTATACTGTCATAGAAACATGTAAGCAAGAACATACTCTGTCCCTCGCCTGAGACAGTTCTTAAGAAGCACTATATTAATTCATTAAACAGCAAAAATATTATGCATATTTAAAAAGAGAGAGTGGGGGGAGAAGAGAGAAGGTTGTCAATACTAAAATATGTCCATTCATCCTGTAGCAGTACTCTGAGATGTTTTGCACATTGGTTGCTGCACCCAGTTAATCCTGTTAACTGTAAATGATGAGTCAAGTTGACAGCTTGGTCCCTTTTTATGCTTGTATTTTCTTTATGCTTAACGTTTACATAAATGTAATTTGATGGGAATGAATAAACCCTTCAGGCTTTTTACTGAAACAGCTCAGGAAGAGGTTATTTTAAATGGAAATAAAAGAATGCAAACCCAGAATTACCTGAGAGCAAAACAACAGAGAGTTCTAAAGTCCTGTGTACCTTATCTATCAAGTAAAGAGTGAAACTGGAGAAGAACCTTGATAACTAATAAATCCACCAGCTTGGTCAGAATCACAAACCACATGGGCAGGAAAATCAGAATATTTATTTAATAGGGTATAATGTTTGTTAAAGAAGATGAAGTAACAACAGAAGTAATCCCTAACAGACAGCCTGAACATGAGATATTCGCAAATTTACCTTCCACTACTGAATGATTGTGATGGTTTTGTCTAGGATAGAGTTAATTTTCTTCATAGTAGCTAGTATGAGATATGTTTTGAATTTGTGTTGCAACATCTCCTCTCCTCTCCTCTCCTCTCCTCTCCTCTCCCTCTGACAGGATGAAGGCAAAAGGTACAAACTGAAACAAAAACTTCCAATTAAACAGAAGAAAAAACACTTTGTTCTTTCCCTCTGCCCCTTCCCCACCACAGTGAGGGCGACTGAGCACCAGAAGGTTACTCTGAGAAGTTCTTGAGTCTCTGTTCTTGGAGGTATTAAAAATCCAACTGGATATGGCCCTGGACAACTTGCTCTAGCTGACAATGCTTTGAACAGGGCATTGGACTAGGTGATCTCCAGAGGTGCCTTCCCACCTCTGACAGTCTGTGATTCTATGAAGAAGATTCAGTAACTTCTTCCTTATAAGATGGAGTGAACGCACACACGGATAAACACATGTCTCCATTGACAGCCCAGCTTTGCCAAATTCTTTGAATAATCAGTCAAGAGAAAATACAGAATCCCAGAAAGTCTTTAGAAAACTAATTTATATAATTACTACTGAAGCAAATCTTAGGAATTAAAGCTGGAATCAGGAAACCACAGGAGAGATGCTGTGCAAATCATATTTTATTCAGAAATCTTGTGAGATAAGTCATATTGCCAGATTAAGTCGTATCAAGAAACAATGAAATGACATGATAACTGGTGATCTCAGCATTCCAGTGATCCAGCTCTTCTTACGCATTTTGTAACTTTTAGAGAAAAAGGACGAAAAGGATTGGCTTCACACACAACTCCATCCAGGCATGAGACACCACTCAGGTGAAAGCACAGACGTTATAGGTCATCCAACAATGGGTAGGAGGTTGGTGTCACAGGGCACGGCAACCAGAATATGAACTGTGAAAGCAGACCCAAGTATAGAGTTCAGCTCCTCCAAGTCTTGTTTGCTATTTACACTATTGGCTGAAGTGCCAAGTGAGTTGCAGGTCCTGAGTGACCTCTGTTTGGATGATATCAAAAGTTGCATTTGAGACAAGACCCAAGTCTCTGCCCTGCCTATGCCTAAGCCTCCCAGAAGTCAATAAGAGCAGTCTGGGCTTTCATTGAGTCCCTGGGCTGGGCTTTGAGCTTCTCCCCTGGCACTGATCTGAAGCAGGATCCGTGAGCATGTTTGTGTATGAGCAATGTGGCTGAAGAAAAGTCAGGGTAAGCCCTTGCCTTAACTGACAGTGTAGACACAACCGCCTTGGGCTGACTTCTTGAATTTGGGAATGCACTGGGGAGAAGAGAAAGAAGAGGGCTGAGGGGCACTGTAAATCGAGGAGATAATCTTTTATGCTGTCAAAAAGGTTACAGAAGTCTCCTTCGCTCCAGGAGGATTCAGTTCTTTCCAGATGTATAGTACTTGATATATTGCTCAAGACTGTAGAGACACCAGCGCAGACTAGAGAGGTTTCTGTTAGCACAATACAGTGATACAATTCTTGTCAGACTGACATTCATTCTCACTTGCTTCCCACTTCTCTCATCTGAGAACCAGATTTCAGCAGCAAGCAGAAAACTTAGAGGAAAAAGAAATAAGGAAAGAAATATAAAGCTTTCACAGAATCATTCTGTGCAGATGTTAGCATCTTAAAGGTATTCAGAGAGGTTCACATACTCACAAAACTTCCAGCTGAAAGATAGATGACACCTGGTCTAATAAACACTGCTCTCTAAATAGGCTTTCATTGATTTTAATCTTGTTAAATCATGTTCTAGTTACTGAAAGACAGAAAGAAGGAAAGAAATCCAAAACACAACTCAGCAATAATCGAATTCCCCAGGAGATGAAATCAACAATTTTACTGACCTCTCAGGCTAGAGAACAGGAGTTTAAAACCATTTAAAGGATCAGTAATGAAAACTGTTGTGTTTTACAACATGGTAACATAACAGAAATAAGCATCTGCAGAGAAAATAGATTTTTAAAGGCAAAATGTGGAGAAGACCTTGAAACAGGAGTAAGAAAAGATATTCCAGTGAGATCCAAGCTTTCATGAAATCCATTTGCTCATAAAAAAGTATGATGCTGTATTTATTTTTGGAGCATGCTTATGAGTTGCTTTGTAAGGCTGAAGTTGCCACGTATACGCTAACCACTAAGTCTCCAGTCAAAACGTGGCTTCAACACTTCTCAGAGAGAATACTACGGACCAGGAAATCCGTGCAGTCCAAAAGCAGAAATCAGTCTTAGCTCTGAGTCCCATCTCCTGAAATGTGTCAAACAGCTGATCTAAACCAGGTGCCTAAGTATCGATGGGTTGGGATTTTTTTTTCTTTTCTTTCATGAAATGGCAAAAATTGTCTTAGATTGCACAGAAAGTGTACTTGGTCTGTGGCAAATAGTCACGTACAGAAAGAGGGAGGGCTTGGGCTGGAGTTCAGAGCCTGGTAGAGTGTGTCAGGTTGTACCCTGTACCCAGCCTTGCCAGTGACTAATGGAGTAGTTCAGGGCAAACATACCTTTCTGTTACACCCATTTGTAGAATCCCAGCATCACAAATGTGTTTAGAGCTTTAAGCCATCTAGATTGGCATCATTCCTATCATGAAGAGATAGCAACTAAATATCACTGCAATTAACACCATTTACTATCCTTGCTTTGGGTGGAGTGAAACTTCATCCTCTAACGCTTGTAAAACACTTCAAGATTCTCCAATGAAAGCCAGCATGAGAATGTAAAGCATTACCCTTGTAACTGACAGCAGAGTGCACTATGGAGGGAAGAATAACCTTAAGATCATTGGGTTAAAATCTCCAAAATCAGAGGAATTTTCACTTGTTCTTCACAGTATTTTTTTCCCAAGAGCATGTGTCTTGGTAGCAGCTCTAATTCTGACGATAAGCAGTACTGACTTCAGACAAACACCAGTGTATCATAAGGTCTTCTCCTTTTGATCCTGTGTGGGAGGGACGGTATTGCATTGAACTTATTTACTGAGAAATCACCCCCGTTACTTATATGTCTCTCCATGTCTGTGGCAGTGTTCACTGATGTTTCAGAACAGGCGGTAGTTAATGCTGCTTTCTTCTCCTGGAGCCAGATAATCAGCTGTTGGGTATTACAAAGGAATGTCTCCTGCTGCACATGGCTTTGGCCTTAAAAATACCAGGGAATCCACTGAAGATTCCTCACTATCTCTCTGAGTAGGTTGACTGCAAATATTTTTAGGACAGGCCTGTTGACCTTTTACTGCTTTTAGCCATTTAGCATATGCTATGTTGGAAATAATCTTGTGGAAAAATCTCCTCCAGACAACTGGCCAAGACTTTTCTCAACTGATCTGTATGTCCCAGTCTTCTCCACTATGATTGCGTCAGCTGCATACAGTGTGACTACACCCTGGATTAAACACTGTGTAATTTAACTGTAGGGTCTGGCCCAAAAACTAACATAAGGCTAGAAGCCTTGATTCAGCCAGGGCAAACATAAATAGAAAACCCCATGCTGAGAGAAGTTACTCCTTGTGCTGGCAGTCGATTACTGTGGAATGCATATGTGCCTTTAAAAAGATGCTGCACATGGCTGTAAGGTTATAGAATATAAAGTCATGACATTTCTCTAGTCCAGTGACTGGTGCTGAGCACAGTGTGTTTTTGTCAACAGCCCGCCAAATAACCAGGTGGTTATAGGATAACCTTGTACAGTTTACAAAAGTCTTGTAATGGTCATACAGAAGTTCATGAAGAGTAAAAAAAAAGCACCAGAAAACATTATTAGCACACAAGCATGGCTGTTCCACAGTGTCCATTTGGAATATCTAGCCTAGCAAACCCAGCAAGTAAAAAGCTATAGTACATATGCAAGAAGTCAAAATTTGGCTGTTCTAGGTGAGTGTCACTCCAAGTGAGTCCTGTGTTTGAAATAAGAGACCTTTTTTTGTTAGGGTGAGCAAAGAAGTGTCCTTCTCTTTGGCTTTCTCACAGGAGATTCAGTTGCTTGTGTACCTTCAAAGATCTTCTGTGTCTCATCTGAGAAGTCTAGTAAGTTGTTTTGATAGTTTGAAGATCCTACATTATTCCCAGATCCTTGTTCCTTGCATTTATTTTTGTTTGTGCTTGCTCAGAGAATAGGGGTTGTCTGACAGTATACACCTCAGTGATCTAAGCAGAAATCATCTGTCAGTGAAGGGCGATAATCATCCACAAAAAAAATAAACATCCAATCCTTTTCTTCCTCCTCCTTTTTTCCATTTTTCCTCTCAAGTGAGCATCTCGGTCACTCCCAGTTCACGGTAATGGAGTGAAAGACATAAGATTACATCTGCATTTACAAGGGGCGGATTTTCACCTGGCTAAGATGTGGCATGAGTACTTGCAACTTGTGTAATGGGCATTCAATTTGATTTGTAAATGCACAAATAGCTGCCATTTTGCTGCAGAATTGTCAGGGAAAAGACCTATCCCAATTCTGGCTGTTTCTCTTGTCACTGCTGAAAGTGAAATTACTGCTTTCCTTCACCTCAAGAGTTGTCAGAAGGCAGGTAGAATTGTCTAACATCTTCAGACTATCTGCTGCACACATTCAACTGCCTTTACATATGTAAATTATATGTTAAAATTGTTCTGTCAAATGTTGTCACTCGGTCAAATGGTTGTTTCACTAATGCAGATTTTTATTAAACACAGGTAGTTAGATTGCATTTTAGAATAGATTACAACAGCACAGAATAGCATAGGATGAAATAGTTCAGTTGGAAGGCATCTACATTTCCTGTGGCCAAGGTCTGCCATTCTCCTTTCTAAGCTTCATCACGTCTCTTTTCATGACCACTGTCAGGCACTCGCAGTTGCCTACCTTTTCCTTCAGGATTAGGTTTTGACTTTGTGATATTTCCTTCCCTCTTGTGAGTATGTGCGGAGGGATGGCAAAGCACAAGGTGTCACCACAAGTCACAAGTTCAGTTTAAGAAAAACTATCACAAGATTACTGGTTGATATTGTAACACTGTTAAATCTGAATCTTACTGTATGTTTATGCTTGCCACATAGCAACAGGAAAACGAGGTAGAGTTCATAGACATGGCAGGATTCCAAATAGTTGTGTGTTCTTACTATATATAAGCACTTTCATGAGTCTGTTCTGCAAATACACTGCTGTAATCTGCAGTAGGAGGTAGTGACACACACTACATGGTTTCCAGAGCCTTTAATGGACAAGTCATTTATCCTTAGTGTCAGAGAGCCATGAAAGTGGGCGGCTCCGCAAGGGAAGGGAAGCCATGAGCTGTTTGTGAGAGCTAAGCAGACAGGGCAGTGTTCTTGCAGCCAAGGGGTACAGTCCCACAGCACCCAAAACAGAAGAGCGGAGTAGGTCTAGTGACAGTACCCAGGGACAGCACAGAGCAATGATCACCAGATTAGTCCTAACGAAGAGTCAGGTCTGAGTTCAAGCCAGCAAGTCAGGATCTGCAATGTGCAAGGCCGGGCATGGACATACCTGCAATGTAGTTCAGGCAAAGACCAAGTGCTAGAGCTCAAATCCAGCTTCCGAACAGGGCAGAGGGTGCAAGCATGGATGAAGACCCCGGACAAGATTTCCCACAGGGCTTTCTCACAGCTTTGCTGTTTTCACCAAAGTTTGCTCTAAGGCTACACAGCTGCACCATATGAAGACTGACCCTGAACACATGCAGCTAAATCCCTAAGGTGGAAGAGAAGAGAAAGAGTTTGCAGAGGAGGATTATAGCAGTTTTCAGGCTGGCCAGAGCAATCAGAGCCTGCTGGTTCACTCAGGGCCCTGACATTCAGTGTTCCATCTCTGACCTCTGAAAACCAATGTCAACAGTACCCTCAATGTTTTAGACCATGAATCCTCCCTACAACATTAAAAAACAAGCTATAGGGCAAGTAACATTAAGCTACATCTTAACATAGCCATTACAGGTTGAGAAAGCTGCTGCACTGACTACCTGAGACATCTGCAGGAAGTGGCAGATGTGACAGAGGGATTGCAGAAAACCTGCAGCAGGACACCAAACATGGTGCAATAAGACATTTAAAATCATGCTAGAGACTTCAGTTTAGGCAGCTGAATCAAGCAGTTTATCAGGATCACCAGGACTATTTTATCTTTGTTTCATTAGATGATAACTTTTGCTTGCACAGGAAACGTCTGCAGATTGGCATCCATAAGGCTCCCTGTGAAGTGGAAAGGCATGTCTTGAAAATGTGCTGTGTTAAGCAAGCTGTTAGGGATAATTGTAAATGGTAATGTCTCTGACACTTATATGACCCATTAGCTTGCCTGGCACAATAAAACCCTAATGTTAAATTGTGCATGTGCTATTAAGACAGCATTTTTTCCATGGCCCTGGACTCAATGCCCCATAGTGAAAAAGAATAATAAATTGGTATGCTACAACTGGGGATGTGCATAGGGGTTGTGAGTTTTGAGATAAAGAACTATCTATGCATCAGTGGTATTGTTCACCTTAATTATTACTACAGCCCTGCTGATTTTGATACCTAGAACTCCAGTGATAAAGTCTATTACCTTATTTAATAACTGAGACTGACAGATGATCAGCAGAAACAAATAGTAATGAAGAGCTTTAAAGGAATTCATCTGGCTGAGCATGAAACTGGTTTCCAATGAATGCTAGGATGGTGAATGTAAAGTTGGTTTTTTAGGAGGGTCTGAGATGCCAATTTACAGAGCGAAAAACATGTCCTATTCCTCAACACAGCAACAGATCTGGATCAAATAACTCTGCAAACATCCTCCTCCACCTTCTTTTTTCTGCGCACATTTATACATGAGCAAGGAGCAAGGAAGTCTGAAGATTTTCGTGGAGGAAATTTAAACACAGTCCTCATTTCCTTTAACTTGCACATCAGTGTCTGGCAGGTGTATGTCTCCTTAAGTCTCTCTGAAAGCAGCATCAGCGCATCAGAGAAGAACTCCTTCTCATTATATACTTACAGCAAGCTTATAGTCTATGTCTCTACTGGTAGGGATTTGTGTGTTTGTCACATCTTGTAAACACTAATGTAAACAGAAATAAAGTTTTTGCTTACACTTGAACCACTGTACAGACAGAAATTATGGTGCTATTTGAATCAGTAAGCAACAATGTATTTTATCTTGGTGGAATAGCTTGTGAAGCTGACTATAGGCATAAGAAAAAGAATGTGAAAAATATTTAAAAGATTGGTTAAAAAATGGTTGCTTCGTCCTCCTTTTCCTGTCACTGTCCCTGCTTGCCCTCTCACATGTAGAATCATTATCACAGTCCATAAAACAAGATGGATTTTTAGGGAAATGAGAGCATATAAAACAGACAAAGAATGAATTAATGCCTCAGAAATCAAAATGTTTTACAATGGCAGAAATTTGTGATACTTAAATATGTCAAAGAAATAATACAAGCCAGCAAAAGGTCTACACAGCCATCAACTATCCTCTGACATTTGGTAATACTGGAGGTTGTCGAGTCCAGTATTGTGGATATAATTTTGTTTGTTTTTTTATTTTTTGAACTGGCATGTGTTGTTATGAATCCAAAGACGTAGTTAAAGGTTCATTTGTTTTAGCAGCTCAGATCACTTCTTTTTACGTCTCCCCTCCGCATTTCGTCCACTTACTGGCATCTCAGTCTCCTTTCAGTACATGAATGTGGATGTGTACATCCTCATTCAGGAAGTGTGAACCTAGTTGGAAGACTCATTCAAGTTAAAAATCAACTTATTTGTCTGCAAAGTTATTTGGTTCGGTGTGTTTTTGATCCTGATCACAATGTAGATCAGTACAAAGAGGGGGCAAAGCAGAGGGAATGAGTGTTAAAGAGTAGATCTAGCAATTTTGCATCACGATTGCCAAAACAATGCTTCTTGAATGACTCCTTAATAGAAAACTAGTCAGAAACTTCACTCCGGTTTCTTAAATTATTCATCTTCATTTATTTAAGGACACTGGCTTTCACCCTGTGGTGGTGCATCCTTCCCCCCCCTTTCCTGAACTGCTTTATGATCTCAGGAATTCCCGTCAAGTCTTAGCCTTTGTGCAGTGAGTTCAGAGGTTAAGAACCCCTTGACCGTATCAGGAGCTTTTGCATGGCTAAGGTGGAGAATAGCACTGATCGTACCAGGAACTCCAAGTGGCTGGCCAAGGTGGGGAATGAAAGCAGAAATAATCAGTCATCCCCTGACAGCCTTGGAACATACCTCATCTGGATCATAACTCGGGTGGATCGGTACCAGCATTGGTAATTACTGGAATTCTCAAAATTACTGACCCTGTGGCCAGGATGGAAATTTACTGATGCCTAAAGTCAATCATCTTGTGACCCTATAAACAGAATGCCCAAGTGAGGCATTTGACCTCTCCTGGACCACAGAGGTCTGCATCCAGCATCTCCCTCTGAATGGGATGCCTCTCAGAGCCTTCAGACTCTAAGTTCAAAGTTACTATGGCTGACTGAACCTGGGCTGAACTATAGGGATCTCTCACTCCTGGAGGCTCAACCTTCACACATTAAGAAATCATTTGAAGTGAGTATTTCACTTAACTTGAGGGGAATTTTTAACAGGTACCTTAATATATGCATATATAAATGTTGAGAAGCCCAAGATGAGCCCAAGATGAGCTTTCTGGGCTTGCAGCCAGAAAGCCAACCGTATTCTGGGCTGCATCAAGAGAAGCGTGGCCAGCAGGTCGAGGGAGAGGATTCTGCCCCTTTGCTCTGCTCTCATGAGACCCCACCTGGAGTACTGCGTCCAGCTCTGGAGCCCCCAACATAAGAAGGACATGGATGTGTTGGAGCAGCTCCAGAGGAGGGCCACAAAGATGATCAGAGGGCTGGAGTACCTCTCCTATGAGAACAGGCTGAGAGAGTTGTGACTGTTCAGCCTGGAGAAGAGAAGGCTCCGGGGTGACCTATGAGCAGCCTTCCAGTACCTGAAGGGGGCCTACAGGAAGGATGGAGAGGGGCTTTTCACAGGGGTGTGTAGTGATAGGACAAGGGGGAATGGCTCTAAACTAAAAGAGGGCAGATTTAGATTAGATAATAGGAAGAAATTTTTCACCATGAGGGTGGTGAAACACTGGAATGGGTTGCCCAGAGAAGCTGTGGATGCCCCCTCCCTGGCAGTGTTCAAGGCCAGGTTGGATGGGGCTCTGAGCAACCTGGT
>Ga0065711_1032867_pt1 | contig 26518 bp, 14 predicted proteins | sample Hoacrofraction12_FD_59098 | JGI IMG/M metagenome (GOLD analysis project Ga0065711, IMG submission 59098) | Hoatzin crop microbial communities from Cojedes, Venezuela - Epithelial fraction 12 v2 (version 2) | ecosystem: Host-associated > Birds > Digestive system > Esophagus > Crop | place... | reverse complement strand
AGTTCCCTCAACCTCTCCTCGTAGTGGAGATGTTCCAGTCCCCTCACCATCCTTGTAGCCCTCCGCTGGACTCTCTCCAGTAGCTCTTCATCCTTCTTGAACTGGGGAGCCCAGAACTGGACACAGTACTACAATTTAATTTCCTATTTATTATTGTGTGCAAATTTTCCATTTCTATTTCAGTTTTCAGAATTTACCAAATTCTCTAGTCTGTTTCTCAAATTCAGGACTGCTAAGTAAGCAGCATAAACAAGCATGTCCTACAGAAGTGGGACAAAGCAATGCTTTAAGCAGTGTCCGGGTTTTGGCTGGGATAGAGTTTATTTTCCTCTCAGTAGCTGCTGTGTTTTGTATTTAGTGCTAGAAGAATGTTGATAACACTGATGTTTTCGGCTGTTGCTATGAAATCAAGGACTTTCTCCGGTTTCTCACTTTCAGCTAATGAGCAGCTGTGCAGCACCTGGGAGGGAGCATGGCCAGGCAGCCAGCCCAAGTTGGCCAATGAAAATATTCCATACCATAAATGTCACACTCAGTTTATGAAGGGCGTTGGCCAGGGGAGGGCAGGAAGCTCTCTGCTGTTCTCTTGTCCAAGAGTTCAAATCCTCTCTTGTCCAGGAGTTCGAACTTTTCCAGGAGTTTGGTTTTTTTCAGGAGTTCTGTGAAATTCTCAAAAATTAGTGAGTTTGGTGTTCTGCGAAAGGGACTGGCTGTGGATTGGTCATCGGCTCATGAGAAAAATTGTCTTGTATATAGGTTATTTTGCATATTCATTATTATAATTATTATTATCAATATTATCATCATTATTATTAGTATTAGTAGTAGTAGTAGCATTAATATTTCCTATGTCACCTTATTAAACTGTCTTTATCTGAGCCCATGAGTTTCCCCTTTCGTCCATTTCTCCTCCCCATCCCACGGGGGGGGGGAAGGGGAGGGGTGAGCGAGCGGCTGTCTGGTGCTGAATTGCCACCTGCTAGGTTAAACCACAACAAGCATAAACAGAGGAAAAAGTACTGGAGCAAATTTTCTGAGTAAGAAGTTATTTGCAAAAACTCTTTGGCTCTGTTTAAACCAGAATACTCTTGCACTGACTTTGCACATTGCTAAAACCTCTGTGCATGTGAAGTACCCCCTGCCATCTCTCTGCTGCCCTGGTTTGCGCTGGAGGAAAGGCTGGAAGTGTAGGCTGAGAACACATGGGCCTTGGGAGCCCTGAGGGAGACTGTGGAGCTCGAGCATATCCAGTGATCCAGTCTGATGTAGCTTTTGACACTTCTGAGGCAACTGCAGAGAAGAGAAGAAAAAAATGTCCTCTCTAATATAGCATCAATCTAATTATTGGTGTGGAGGATTTGGGTAGCGAGTAAAGAGGTTAGGTACAGGGGCATAACCTCCAATAGAATTTGTGATGCAGAACAGCTCAGAACAACACAAGCCCTCATGCAGACACTTTCATTGAACCTGAAGAGCAGGTACTTTGTGAGCAGGGTCTGCTGGAGGAGAGACAGTGACCAGAATACAGTGATAGAAGATGCAGGGCTGAGCACACACTGTAAATGAGCTATGCTGTTCTAACCCAGGGAAAAATGAAGAGGAATTCTATTCCAGCTGACCAGACTTCTCTGCTACCAGTTTCAGAGCTTGCAGTTTTGGGTTTCAGATCAGTAAGATATTCTGAATTACCTCGAAGCGCTTATTCTACCATAACAGTAGGTGTTTAAGTTTCTCGATGACTTCCAGCATGTTACAAATAGATTTGTTACAAATAGGATTTTGTTACATGGCTTTGGTTTAGCAGCAATTTAGGATTTATTAATATTTTTGGGATAAATCACAAGATTGGTTTTATACTTATTAACAGCACTTAATCATCAGCCAATTTAACAGAGTGAGTCAATGGAATTTGTTACAATCAAATTAGTAACTTAGTTAAAGATTTGAGAGTAGCAAGGGTTACCTGAAACTTACAGTGTGTTGCACACGTGGATGAAGGTTAGGCACAGACAAATAACTCTGAACCAAATTGCATACAGGCAGGCAAATGGTCCTGAACCAAACTGCACACACACACAGAGGTTAACCTGTGATTAAAATTTCCCTTTTTGTGAGTTTCATGGGTTACTTACTTTTATGTGCTGGCATTCATCAGTGGACAGTCAGTGAACCTCGCAAAATCAAATCAGACCTTTGAGTCCTCGCAAACTCGTTGATGGACGCAAAATCTACCCTGGGAGGTGTCCCAGCTCAGGGGGAGTTATCGGGTCACACAGTCTGCTGTGGTCCGGGAGAGCTCAAAGGGTGTCACCTTTGGATCACTGTTTATAGGGCCTCAAGATGATTGCCTTTAGTCAATACTGGGCATTCTGGCCACAATTTGTGCTGGGTCATTCTGGTAGACAATTCAGGCAGCAGATGGCCTGCATGTGGCCAGGCCTGCCGGGCCACCCCAGCTCCAGGCTGCTGCACTTGCCACCAAGATAACAGAACAATGCGAGTGTTCCCCAAAGCATGTATGGCTTATCCTGATGTGTCATTCAGATGGCCTAGGTGTGGCCAGAGAGTGCCTGAGCCCAAATCACTACAATCCTATCCAAGATAACAGCACAATGGAGTTTATCCTGATGTGTCACAGTGGGGGTGGCTGCACAGCCACACAGCATCCCTTCAGTTTTGTACAGAAGAATCCCGTCTTTTTTCACTTGCCAGCAAGAACCATAAAAGTGCATGACACATGCTCCTTTTCTGTAGTCTCAGAAGTCTTACTTTTACTAAATGTCTAAATACTACTTAGACGTCCTGGAAAATTTAGGTATAATTTGTTCTCACTGGAGCTGGGAAATGTAAATTGGTTCTTGTGCCAGTAAGGCTTTTAGATCACAGGGGAACTCATCCTGAGGGCAAACTCCTAATGTCGCTGAGAACATCTGCTGGGTTAAAAATGCTCTATGCAATGCGCAGATGTAGGGTCCTGGGTGATTTCAGTGACCTCTACTGTATCCCCAGATCAGTCTGACCAGCAAAACCCTAGAGAAAAGGCTAGGGATAAATCAAAATTTGCCTGAGGTGGGTTGGGTTTATTGTCACAACTCCAAATTAAATGGTAGCTATGAGTGTTTTACAATGAGTTTCAGGAGAAATCTGACCATCTCCCACCGACAGGACATTTATTCATATATTGCATATAACAATAAATGACAGCCATTGCTGTCCTCAAGATCCAGCTGAGCCATTCTGAAATGGATACAATTGCAAAGACAATTAAAAGTGTAGGTCATGTTACTATTAGATGGTAAAGTATTTTATGCTCTGATTCAGCAAGATATTTAAACCTAATTCTGACTAAAAGTGGTTGCCTTGTTCTATTCCATACCCACAGATTTAAAGTAGATGTGGCTTAAATATTGTCCTGAAATGAAGCCACTGAGCTGTATCTATGCACTTGAAAGTGTAGCCATTTTTTGCAAATCATAGCAAATTGCTCTGAAGTAACAGAAGTTCTGTTACGTTGCTGTATCTGCAAACTTTTAAATATTTTATTTAGAAGAATCATTCAATATCTGATGCAGAGAAAAAATCATATGGCAATATGCAGCATTTCTCCATTTTAAATATTACCCTTCATACGTGCATGCATCACATCTATCTTCTCCTTAATGATTTTTTACAATCTGTGACTGGACAGAAAGGGATTTTATTGTATTTAGTAACTGAAAACCCATTTCTCATTTTTTTAGGGCCAGACAGCTGCAATGAAGTTGCCTAAATCACTATATCAAAATTCCTCACCATTGTGGTTCTTCAGATCACCCTCCAGGGTCTCCAAGTTCCTCATGTTCACAGATTGGCACGTGGTAATTTTCAGAATCAGGCAATATAAGGAAGCTATACATTTTCTTTTATGAGAAGGATTTTTCTTTATTTGAGAAGAAATAAATCTGTCAGGTTGAAAATATTAAAAATCAGAAGCTTGGCTGTAATAATCCCAGCAACGTCAATGCCAACTTTGTTTAGCAAACTTTGGAATTAAAATTTTCTGCATGACAAAGAAACTTGATCCCTCCTTGAAAGAAATTGTCCACAAGCAGGGAAAATCAAATTTTTATTTCAATAATCAATGGAGTTTAAGAATAAGTTATGGTAATAAAGCTGAAAGGCACCCAACATTACTTTTCCTTAAAAAGTTACTCAGTATTCTTGCTCCTGCCAACTTCAGTGGTCTATGTTGGCGAAAATGATATATAAAATGGTCAGATGCTTTGTATACAAGTATTAATAATTGAGGAAATGTGACAATGGGCAATAGTACAGAATTCAATTGAATTCCTTAAGAATTACCTCAGATACTTGCTTTGGGCTCTGCAATAAAATGAAAGAAGGGTTTCCTTTTTATCTGACTTTATTTCCACTGAACACATACTTCCTAATTCTTTATCAGTGTATCACTTCAAATAATGTACAACAAATATTTCTCTTCCAGTTAAAATATTGCTATTGGTGGAAATGCAAGGTTTCTGAATATGAATTCAGGAATTAGAAGCAGTAAAAAATTTAGATAAAGAGACTGTTGAAAATCAAACTACTTCATATTTATTCACTTTACTACCCAAATCCCTCAAAGTTTGATGTTTCCATATGATCTCACTGAAAAACTGATTTCTTTTATCATCACAGTGAACGCAGGCAATGCAAACTGATCCACAAATATGGTTGTTAATACTGCCATGGTGTCACAAGAGCATTAGTTTTGTACTCAGCTGTGTCCTTGCCAGTGCAGTCTAACAAGCTCAGCCCTGCTGCCACTTGCCCCCCCGAAACCCTCTGTCCCTGGCTCCAGGTCAACACCTTCAGAGCCTCAAAGCTCTTGCCAGGGAGGGCAGGAGAAGATCTCTGCTCCTTCCACCCCTCAATAACCGATTTCAGCAGGGAGAGCAGTGGTTTTACAGAGGGGTTATACAAATTAAGATTACTGCAGTAATTGGGGAGAGAGTGAGACAAAAAGGAGAACTGCCTGGTATAGTGCTTTGAGCTATTGTCTGCTGTCATCTGCTGGTACCTTCCCAGAAAAATCAGATCTTCTGAGGAATATTTGTATTAGTGAGGAAGGTGAGAGGACACCACTTAAAAAGATCATACAGTAAAATGAGTCTGAGATTATTTAGGGCAGGACTGATTCCTCTCAAAGTCAAAGCAGATTTATGATGTCCATATTACATTGGATTTACCAATATAAGCTATTTTTTTAAAAGTTCATTTTGAGTTTGAACAGATTTTTTAACCCCTCTGGATGTGCCCTGTGACTTTGAGAAGCTCTTCTATTGGTGTTTGCCTGTAACGTATACACAGAGCTTCAACCCAGCCAGCTACCAGATCGGTGCAAACACAGCCATGAAAAGCTGTATGTTATTAGCAGGGTATTTTTAACAGAATTTTAAAAGAACTTTCATTGTATTTCAGAGATGCTGCTGTTCTGAGTAGTTGTGTATTTCGATGGGAAGCTTTCGACATTAAATGTATCAGGATTTTAGTGGCTGTTCTGCAAGAATTGTGCAAGTTGTCATTAGTGCCAGTAACGGCGCTAATCTCTCCAGACTGGGAGACAGCATCACTGTAGGTGAGAAATGTAGTAATAATCCCTAAATCTTTGCAACACTTAATTTCCAAGAATTAAATGGTTAAATTGCTGCTGTTGTTTTGGATGTTGTCTTAGCAAAACACCAAGACTACTACTTTACAGCAAAGTAAACTGCGTATCTATCCCCCTCTTCCCTATTCTTCAAAAAATCCTGCCAATGGCTGGCTCAGCTGTTCGAGGCAGCAGCTAAGCATGTACACATGGATCAGATCACTAGATGTCCTTCTCCCACAAATTTTCTTCTCATTCTCAGTTGGCAAACAGAATATTCTCTTACAAAAAGACCTACAGCCATGTACAGCACTAAAAGATCGCCAGTGCATACTGCTGTAGTCACAAACGACATGCGCCTGTAAAATAGCCTCGAGATAGGTCAGAACTCTGCACTTATGAAATATTTTTTATTATGCACAGATTAGGGCCTTCAGGGACACAGAGATATTTTCTGTTACAGCAAGTGTTGCAGAAGCAGGGCCTCTGGGAAGCTAGCCGCTAGTTGGTGACTTACAGCAATCTGGAGCGTGTAGCTATCCAAGACCAACAGCAACTAATATTTTTAGTACATCTATGCATTGGTTATATCATGGGTTCTGTGCACAGATGCATAAACTCTCGAGGTAATTCCTTACTTGGGAGTTACGTGGCCACCTTCCCTTCTGTTTTTTCTTGCTGAGGAAATGCAGGCTTTGGGTTTACTAAAATTTCCCAGAATGTGCTGTCTGAAATCAGCCATATTCCTATAGAATATGAATCCCCACCACTAGAAGTGGATAAACATTCATAGCTAATGACAGCAGTCTACAGGGCCTGCTGCAGGCACTGTAGCTGGGACAACCTCCCTGCTGCAATCCAGCAAGCCCAGCTGTCATTGGCGGCTGGAGGCATCTCTGGTAACTGGAAGGCGTAAGGCGTAGCATGGAGAAGGAGGTGATGCCTGGGGGAAGCCAGTGAGGAAGAAAGGGGGATACATATTCATTTTGTTTTTCCCAGGACTTACAACAGTTCTTGAGTCACTCGTCACAGGTCATTGAAATTGCGCACGCTTCTTGCACACCATATTACTCAAAAATGGTTTTAAATGCTGATGGTACTACAGGGCACCTAAGTAATAATTGTGGTATGTACTAGCAGTTGAAAGGTCTAACTTGAGAAATTGAAGTGTACCATGGAGCCAGAGGAACAATGATATTGTAAATGTTTTTTTTGGGGTTTTTTTTCTGGAATGCTGTCATTTCTGTTACTAGGGGGTGGGACCCGGCATTGGGGTGCCGTGTAAGCAGAGTGTCCCAAGAGTTTACAGCTTAGGCTGAGGAGCAAGGCAAGTCAAGACAGAAGAAAGACAGACAGAGTTTAAAATAGGTTACAGGCTTTTTGAAAAATGCACCTGAAGATTTTTTTTAAGGCAATGAAGAGCCATATAGTGATCTAGCTGTAGTGACTTTTTTTAAGATTTCAGTGAACTGTTGACATTGTGGAGTTTCCAAAAAAACTTACAAGATTTTACAGGGATTTGTTGGGATGTGATTTTCAGATCAGTATGTATAGTTTCATTAATTATCCTAATATACATCTTCATAGTTCATAACTGTCTGCAACAGGTACGTAGGCAATATCCAGGTTTATTTTAGGGTGAGACTTATTCTGAACAGATTAAACAGCTTAGAGCCTGTAAATGAGTGAACCAAGGTAAAAATATCAATCATGATTCAGGGATTTCAGGAAAAAGTAACAACCAGTGTTGAGAGAGTATAAAAGAGTTATACAATTGCACAGCCTGAAGGTGGTTTTTATTCAAGGATCACTCTACTGACCTAAGAATAAAAGGGAACAGAGATGCTCATTAGCATCCAGAATCTTCAAAAGACAAAGCAGTAGAAAGGCCAGGTGGGTGAGCAACAGGAATGGAATCTGGAAGGAAAGGGAAGGAACGGGAAGAAATCTGTGTAAATCTAGGGATGAGAGATAAAATTGATTTGAAGAATCACAAAGCTTCTAGTTAAAGAAATTAGATTTTTGGTGATGGGACATTAATATTTTGGGGCATTGGCTGTTAAAAGATGGTCTACAAATGCTATAAAAATTAGTCTTCTTACACCAGATATAGTACTAGTTGCTGAATTATTACTTGCAATGCCCTGTGAAATCCATGAAATTAAATGTAGATCCAGTAACGTATATGAAAATCTCCCCAACCAATCAGATCAACCTACTATGGAGCAGAGATGAGCCATGAGAAGATCTTATGAGTTAACTGATCAAAAACGCATTGTAATAAATCTGTGTAGTATCACAGATTTTAGTTTTGAATCATATTTTTTAGTTCTATTTTTATTATTCCAATCTATTCAATAACTTGTATCTTACCTTGTCCTTCACTGACAGATTTAGGGATTCACACACTGATGTTTTGTCAACACAGAACTTCAGTCATTTCTTTGTAGCATTAATCACTCCCTTATCCATTATAATCAGTGAGGAATAAAATCTTCAATAAAAAAAAGTATTATAGCTTCTTCATCTGTTGTAGTCTTCATCCACTTGTGTCTTTTCAGCCTTTATGAGTAATTAATCACACAGCAGCCATGGTCTCAGCAAGGTCCCTAGTTTCTTTGCTTTTTCCTATAGCTGTCAGATTTTTAGATATTTCTGTAATGTTCTTAACACTCCCTGCCAGATAAAAAAAGACTCGATCTCCACCTGCCTGCTCTTTATAATTTAAAACAAAGTTTGTTATCAGAATGAAAATGTTTCTAGCACCAAAGTGTTGCAACTACGTCATCTCAGCCACCATCTCTGAATTGGCCAGGTAATTTTCTTGGATTTCTATTTGTTTCTGTTTAGCAGAATCATGGAGCAGTTTTACAAAATGTGGGGTCTGTAGTGCAATTGTTCTCAACAGTCAATCTACTGAAAATGAGCAACACAGCAGCACTGAGAAACACATTGCAAAAATCATTCATGTGGATGAGATATGACAACATATTTAGAAAGTCAAGGTACATTTTCTTCGCAAGGAAGCAGAGCAATCCAACTGTAAAATCCATTAAGTGAAACACTGCACTGCTTTTTATATCAAATAAGACATTTATTTTCTCATCAAGTTTCTTCTTTTAATTCATTAATGTTCCAAGAACAAAATTACCTGCATATTTGTTCTTTGAGTTGATGGTACACCTTCGAGTTGGGCAGAAATTTGTCAACAACCTGTTTATATACCAAGGGAAATAAAGATTTTGAGGAAATGGAAAAGTGTTGAAAAATGTTCACCAAACTGGACATACTTTCAGCTGAAGTAGAAAATAAGGTCCATATATTTTGTCTGATTTGTAAATTTAACTTTAAATAATTACATAGCATTTCTCTGTTACTAAAATAAATGAAGGGAATAAGCCAAAACCAACCAAATTTTCATAATGAGTTGAATAATATACATTGGCTGACAGCTATTTCTTGCCCCAAAAGGATAAACATTATCTGATAACTGATTTAAATTGACTCCCCCTTCTATGTTTTTATTTTTATTTCGTGTACTACACAGGCAGTACTAATTCATGCTATATACCAAGCTATTGCTGGGACCTCATAGGAGCCTCAGTGTTGTATTTTATATTTCCTAGACTTTGTTGGTCTGATCTTCATGCTTTTACTCAGGGGAGAATTCCCGTTGAAGTCAAAAGACATATTTCTCAAATTAAAGGATGCATGGTAGGTACCAGTCCATCAAAAACGACCTAGAGCTTTCCTAAATAGGAAGGTGACCAACATACTCTTGTAGCCAAGGGGTATGCACTGGAATACAGATGCTGGTGTAACTCCTCTAGATAAATACCCTATTTTCCAATGAGCATGGGGGAGATGGTGGTGTGGTGTTAGCTTGTTTTAGAATGCAGACACCTCTTTAGAGAGATAACATCTGTTCTTACACATAATTCACATGTGGGAACCATACGTATGAACTCATTTAACAAAGGGAAGATCCAGCAGATAGTGACATGCAAGCATAAAAGATAATAAATCAAAACACCACTGATGCAATGGGGATCCAGAAAGTGCTTTATATTTCATGTGAATGTTTGAGTGGAAAGCACAATGTTCAGATGGGTAAGTAAAGACTCTACTTAAAGAATGACAAGCTTCCGGTTCCTAAGATTCGTTTCAAAGTTAGATTTTTTTTTCTTTTGACTTCACGCCTCCAGGGTAGCCATGCGGTAGTATTGTATTGGCTAAGAACAGGCAGATGGAGTTCACCAGCATTTCCAGGGAGACTCATGTTTTATCATGCCAGTTTTGTCATCAATGATTTCAGTATATTAAAACAGTGTGACTGACTAAAGCCTAAGACTGGAATCATCTGTGTGCTAGCTATTTAATGACGAGAATTTTTTTCAGTCGGGAGATGATGAGCAGATCATACACTTCAATGTGGAAAGTAAAGTTACTACCTTCACGCACCAAAAGCTTATATGAGGCATCATGCAGAGTGCAGGGTATGATTTGATAATAACTGACTACATACTTCACTTTACTGGCTTGCTAGAAGAAAAGCTGTTGTACAGGCAGGTCAAAACCTGCCCTTGATTTTTCCTTCTATCTACTTCAGTGGATGATCATGCCTATGGCAAAATCTTGCTTCTCACTTTGCATAAAGGATTTCTTTTACTAAAATGATGTCGGCAAAAAGAAAAATATGAACTTGTGAAACTGTGATTGCCTTTTTTTCTGGAAAGAATGTGTTCCATATTTACGCAGCTGAGACATTAATGGATGTTAGATGCGCAGACAAAAAGATCTGAATACATTTTTACTCTAATTTAAGAGGTATGCCTTGCAGAAACAAAGAAACTTTGCAAGATCACAGATACTCCTAGCATAGATTTTTCTTCTTATTTCAAGCTAACAGAAATTCAAAATCTCAGATTTTTTTCACCCATATCTATTACCTGTTCCATTCTAACCATTAGCTACAAGTAACACTCTGAATTGACGCCACTGGGAAACCCTATTTTGCAGTTACTGCTACCACAAGCCACATTATCTGTAGGTCAAGGTCAGGCCAGGGACATGACTGGGGAAGAAGGTAACTGTCATGGCACAGTCAGAGTACTCATTTGCATTCTATAATCAGAGAAATCAAATTGAAGGAAGGAACTGAAAAAAACCCTATAAACTGTAATGATCATGTATAATGAAGCAGTCCCACTTCTAATCAAGTGGACTTTCCATTAATGCTTAATAATTGGTAAAAATGCAATCCTGCCTTCTCCCCGTTCGGTGGCAGGTATCTTACACAGCAGGACCACTCTGATCAAGCAGCTCCTTTGGCACCTCATCTCACATAAGCAGGAGTCCTTTCACAAAGTGGACTGCGTGTGGTGTTTTATAGACGGCATAAAGCCTGCTCCGTTTTCACTTCTGAAGACAGCAATTCAGGATGTAATTGTCACTTGGCTAGTAAGGACAAGAAAAAGCCAAACTGGCTTATATCTAAGAGCACAAATAACATGAAACTTTACTTTACATATATGAAGTAGGTAGGTGTTTTAATATCATATCAGAAATCCTAATTAATGTTTCTACAAAACTGTCACAGAAAGAACAGATGTGGATCTGTGTTAATGAACATGACGAAAAAGAAAAAAAGCAAAAAAAATCCAGACTCTCTTATGTAAGTTATACTCTTCTGTAAGTAATCAAATGAACACTTGTGAAAAGTAAGGAGTCAGAGTGGTATACAATTTGTAGCATGGAGTAGTAACTCAGGTTTAAAGCAAAGGACTTGTGGTTTGGGAATTAGCTGAGATTTATATCCAGTGGACACTTCTCGTGTTTAAAATTGTAAGCTTTTTTCATTGGTGGAACTTGAAATTATGAGTTTCATGATATTTTACTTCCCTGCTAGATATGTGGTTGGTGTCACCAGATATAAATCAAATAATAATTTTTGGATGATTATAAACAACGTGAGGTTTTGTCTCTGTATTTCCCTTTTAAGTCTTTCTGAATCTGTGTCTCCTCTTTAATGGAGGTGCTTGTGACAGACAGTAGGATTTATGAGCAGTGGATACTAATGCAGTTTAGGACTTGGAAGTTGCAGAACAATATAGGAGGATAATGAAGTGGGTTTATGAAGTCTGTATTATAAACAAATAACCCAGTTTCTTAATGTCGGCAATTATTTCTGAATGAGTAGGGAGAGGAGAGAACGTTACTCAGAGGTTCTGCAGAAAATCTGCATTACAATAATCCGCTCCCTAAGGTCAGGAGAGGAGATTCCAGACATTTGTTTTTTTTCAGAACTTTGCTTTTTTAGTAGTTCCTACTGTGCATCGGCATCACCTCTCAAATTTTATTTTGCTCTCTTCAATCTGCCAAATATAACTGAACGATCAAAAAGAACCACAACTACCCAAATAGAGAAGCCCTAGACCACTGTAAGATATCATTCTTACAAAGCTGTTTCTAATGAGTGGATCTTCTTTCTCTTTTTCTGTCCAGAATAGAGGACTTTACCTTGTGAACAAATTCATTTTTCTATTTATTATTTATTATATTATTCAAAAGATTCAGGAATAATGCCTCCTATTTACATTCCTGATTAATAGTGAAAGCCTTTGAAAGTTTCTGTAAGTCTGTGAAAATCACAATGTAGATACATACCCTGGAGGCCGCACTGTGAGACGCAAGGAAACACTACATATGTCGGGAAATGGAGAAGATCAGAGTCCTTGTTCGCTGTCTAACTCTACTTACTTTGTCCGTTATGTGAATGAGATGTGAAAAATTATCATCTCCTGCGATTCCAGGGCTCTAACTCCTGGCAAACAGTAGTAATGATGTTGCCCGCCTCCTTGCTTTCCGTATAGCTTGTCCTGGGCCATTGCACTGTAAACATACAGAGATGGAGTAGTCGAATAGCAGTTAAAAAATATGTATATACCCATCTCACTGGCAGACTTATCAAGCCTAACTTACACTTTGTGCTCTATCTTCTAGTCTTCAAAATTATAATGACTAATTAGAGCTAAGTGAACAGTGTCATTATCTTCTGGCAATAAATTGCAATACATATTCATGGTTACATTGATTTCATCTTCCATGAAATGGTCTATATAAAAACAGTAACAGCTGGTATGTCTTTAGAGCATACCAGCAATTAATCCTTAAAATGATCAATGGAGACAATGTCCTTTTCCCTCTGTCTCTGGTTTATTTATGTGTTCCGATAAATTATGCCTATTTTTCTGTTGGCACTTTTCTTCTTAATGCAATTCAGCATCAGCGTATCTTTCCAAAGACTTATTAATAGATAGGATCATTTATACTGTGTAGGACAAATATTTTATAATCCACTAATCTTGACAAAAACGCAATGCCTTACCGTCATGGTCTGACCCAGCAGCCAGCAACTAAGCACCAGACAGCCGCTCGCTCACCTCTCCCCTTTCCCCTCAGTGAGAAGTGGAGCAGAAACGGGCAAAAGGTAAAACTCTTGGGTTGTGATAAATACAGTTTAATAAGACAACAAAAGATAATAATAATAGTAATAAAAAAGAACATGCAAAGCAAGCAATAGACAATAAAATTTTTCTCACTGCCTGATGACCAACTGCACAGCCAGTCCCCAAACATCAATCATGGATTTAACCAAACTTAGGAATTTTGCAGAACTTGCCCAACTCACAGAAAAAAGACCTAACTCACAGAAAAGTTTGAACTCATGGAAAAGATCGAACTCATGGAAAAAGGGTTCTTGCCTCCTGGCCAACCTCATTCATGAACTGAGGATAACATCTATGGTATGGAATATTTCCACTGGCCAGCTTGGTTATCTGTCTGGCCATGCTCCCTCCCAGCTCCTGCACACCCGCTTGTTAGTTGAATATGGGAGACTGGAAAAAGTCCTTGATATCTTAGCAACAACTAAAAATGTCAGTGGATTATCAACATTCTTCTCATGCTAACTCCAAAACACAGCAGCTACTGGGAGGAAGATCAACTCTCTCCCAGCCGAAACCAGGACACTTACCAATAAAAACATGCATGAGGAGTAATGGTTCCCTGCTAACAACTTTTTAGGTCAGATCATCCAGTTTAAAGTGTCTATCACACTTTAATTTTATCAGATTTCTTCCTTTGGAAGTTGCTACTTTTTCTTTATCTTTTATTGAGATTCTTTTTATCCCAACCATGGGATGCCTTGCCAAAACCATCTGCACGGTGACAGGACAAACAACAGGCACAAGTTGCAGCAAGTGAAATTCCACCTGGATTAAGCTGGAATTTCGCCATGTTAAGAGTGGTTACAGAGTGGAACAATTTGTCCAGGGAGACTGAAAGCTCAGTCCTATACAAAACAGCTGGAGAAGGCTCTGCTCCAGCTCTGAAAAGAGCCCTGCTTATGTGGCTGATGATGACCCAAGTTTGCTCAGAAAAAGAGGTGATGTGGAGCAGATATGAGGAGACAAGACTATGGTCGGGATGTGAAAGTACTTCAACCAAGCAGCTCTAATTCTCCTGCCTCTTACACCAGTGTCATACCAGTTTCCCCCTGTGTGTTCCAGTGCATTTACACATAGCTTAGCCAAGAGGAGCTCCAGCGGAGACCGGCGTGGAGTCACCTAATTTGTATGTGTTTAATTTTCAAATTTCCAGAGCTCGGGCTAGGAAACTGGTAAAGTTGCTGTACTTCACACAAGCAGCGTTTAATTAATTTTAAGAACAAAACAAGCAGTGATTGTACCAGATGGTGGAAAATGAAAGGGTAAAGTTGAACTTACTTCTACCCACCCTCACTTCTTGTCTGGTTAATCACTGATCTTAAGATAAGTTTGGGTTGACTGTAGCAACAGGTAAATTGTTGATTTCTAGATAATGCTGACAAACATGCTTAGGTTTTGCTTTCTGGTTGGAGCAGGTTAGGTAAAAACTGATGTGGGCAGACACCCCTGCTGCAGTGTAGGTGATGTGACAGCCCTTTTTTGGCATCTGCAACATCAGCAGCTTCAGGCTGAGGTATTTCCTTTGCTGTTAAATGGAAGCTGTAATGTAAAAATAGACACTGGTATTTATTGGAAGCTTAAGCCTGCCGAAGATTTACACGTTTAGAAAGTTTGCTGAACGCTATCAATTAAAAAGGCTGCCTCATTCTTGCATAAATTGATCAGAATGGTGCACTCCACTGCAGGACCTCCTGAAAATACTTATTTTGAAAAAGCATGACCAGATTTAGTCCAAGAGCGGTACTTACAGTAACAGTGAAGGCTTTTAAACTGATACAATTACAACCACTTTTGTAAATATCTTATAAACTTGGTAAGACTGTGTTACCCATGTCTTAGCATCTGGTAACTATTGAGCAGGTTCTGAAAGGCAAGAACAGAAAAGCAATGCTGAAAACTTACTTTGAATGCCCGGAAGACTGGAAGTATATGATGTTCCCAGGAGGCATTGTTACATTAAAGGTTATGACCGAGAACAAAAGTATTCGTTCCACATTACTGTGAGAGAGAGTAACACAGCTCTTACCCAGTATCCTGTTCTGCAAATGCCTGGACATAAGGACGACATCCTGGGTTGAATTCCTGTCTAGATTTATGCCAGTGGTAAGGCTTCTGTTAAGTTATGTACTACCAGGTTTTCATATATTGCACTCCTAACACCCAGAAAATTTTCAGGAAGAGAAGCTCGTGCTTTAGGTCTGTACGGGTGACTCGTTTCATACAGAGCGCTATAGAGGCGTGTGTAACTTCCTCTTCAAACCCGTAACATCTGACTTTGCGGGTACCCATAACTCGTTATTGCAAAGGCTTCCTAAAAACTGTTGAAGGCAGGGGGGCTATGTACTCGTCATAGTACGCTGTGTTAAAGCAGACATAATGCACAAAGGCTTGTGATCTGGTTTAGTGAAAGCCAAGCTGATTGACATTTCTTGGAGATTTATTTTAAGCAGTCCTTTGAGGATGGGTGTCAATGGTGTACCAAAGTGAAAGTGGTGGTACCTTTGCTTACAGTGCTGAGTCGAGCTAGGGAATTTGGCTACTGCTGTGTCCTTACTCTTCAGCTACAAATATCCTGACACCTCTAAAATGACTCTTTGAGGAAAAATTGGATTGGTAGATGCATTGCACAAAAATAGTTAAAGACTGGTGAAGGCTTTCTGTTAGAAAAAATTCTGCAATGTATAGAAAAAGATAAAAAGTAATTTTTATCACACAAAATCACACAAGAAGTAAAAATGTTTCAAGAAATTTGTTCATCGCAGATGACACCAAGTTGGGCAGGAGTGTTGATCTGCTCGAGGGTAGGAAGGGTCGGCAGAGGGACCTGGACAGACTGGATTGATGGGCTGAGGCCAGCTGTATGAGGCTCAACAAGGCCAAGTGTCGGGTCCTGCACTTGGGTCACAATAACCCCAGGCAACGCTACGGGGTTGGGGAGGAGTGGCTGGAAAGCTGCCTGGTGGAAAAGGACCTGGGGGTGTTGGTCGACAGCCGGCTGAACATGAGCCAGCAATGTGCCCAGGTGGCCAAGAACGCCAACAGGATCCTGGTTTGTCTCAGGAATGGTGTGGCCAGCAGGAGTATGGAGGTGATCGTGCCTCTGTACTCGGCACTGGTGAGGCCGCACCTTGAGTACTGTGTTCAGTTTTGGGCCCCTCCATACAAGAAGAACATTGAGGTGCTGGAGCGTGTCCAGAGAATGAGGCTGGTGAAAGGTCTGGAGAACAAGTCTTATGAGCAGTGGCTGAAGGAACTGGGGTTATTTGATCTGGAGAAGAAGAGGCTGAGAGGGGACCTTATTGCTCTCTACAGCTACCTGAGAGGAAGTTGTAGTGAGGCAGGTGTTGGTCTCTTCCCCCAAGTACCTAGCAATAGGATAGAGGCAATGGCCTCAAGTTGCATCAGTGGAGGTTTAGATTGGATATTAGGAAAAAATTTCTTTACTGAAAGAGTGGTCAGGCGTTGGAACAGGCTGCCCAGGGAAGTGGTGGAGTCACCATCTGTGGAGGTGTTCAAAAAACATGTAGGTGGCACTCTGGGACATGGTTTAGCAGGCATGGTGGTGTTGGGTTGACTGTTGGACTGGATGATCTTAGAGGTCTTTTCCAACCTTAATGATTCTATAGTTCTATGATTCTATGATTCTGTGATTCTATGATTCTATGTACGCCTGTAAAGGCAAACCTCCTGCTTGCTGACTGGGAGTCTGGAGCTAAGAACCTGCAGTCCTTAGCAGAAAGAGGATTCCTTAGTATCAGCTCTGCAGCTTACGCCGTCACTTGCTTATGGTTTTAAACACATGGAAAATCTTGCAGGGCTGCACTTCACAGGACTCTATAGGAAATGACCTAAACATATACAATACCTAAATTGAAATCTTGGTTTTGTAGTTATCCTGTGGGTGTATATGCAAATTAAAATCTATTGGAATTATGGAAAAATATTTTTTTCTGTGAGGTCATATGGGATTTATCTCTGTGAAAGAGAAAGAAGCAGATCCTACCTACTATCCTTGCATTAAAACTGTTTCTTTGTTTTTTCGGTTTAAAGAAAATTTTGGTTTGGAGATGCACATAGGGGAATATCAGGTTTACTGTCAAATGTTTTTATATTTTATGAAGCTCACAAATAGCTGATTTATGTATTAAAAATAACTTTTTTTCAGTGACGCTGAAAGAAAGAATTTTATCCTCTTATGTTTTTGAAACGTCTGCCTTGAAATCAGCAGGCCACACTGCTTTTGAATTTTTGTCGTCAATGCCATAGACCAAGTGTTATTCTTAGCAATGTTGTCAAGTTAGTAGTGATGAGAAATATTTTGTAATTTTTACCTGAACATTGTGGTATTAAAGTACTTGCACTGGATTTGAAAGCATTATTCCACAGGTAAATGAAATTGTGGTCTGCCCTATTGCACTGTACATTGCATTTTATCACAGGGAACAGACCAAGTCAATACAGGAGATGACAAGACCACAGTAATTCATTCTTGAGTTACATCAACTTAGATGTCTCTGAAACAGAAATATGGGTTACTGGTCACACAGTGTTTCATATCTGCAATAAGATTAATAATTACTGACAGATGTACTTAACTGGAACTTTGTTCAAAGCTACTAATATGATTTCTTTCACTTGAAATATTCCATCTGGGGACTTGTGTTCTCCAGTGGAGTGTAAATCAGAGCATCTCCATGTGGCCAGAGGCACCTTCCCAATGATCCTACCGCAAAATTACTTTTCATTTTCGAACAGACAGTCTGAGCTGAACATTACCAGAGTTGTTAAGAATGATACTCCTCAAATTGTCTCTGGTAATGATCTGAAAAGTCTACCCAGCATAATTTACTCTGTAGAAATCATCCTTCAGTGTACTCTGATGTCTTAATCTCCCCTCACTCTCACAATACAGTTCCAGAGACTTCAGCTTTAAATCAAACTAGCTTGGCACATTGTGGATGCTCAGTGTCACTAATCGTTATCTTTCACCATTATATACATGAGAAACACAATTCTGAAGTTTTCAAATAAATGTTAAAAACGCACCATTACTGTAATCTTGTACAGGCAAATAGAATGAATTAAGAACACTGACATTGTGAGTTGATTAATCAAAACCAGAATGATTTGTAGGTTTTATGACTCTGGATATTCACTGAAAGCATTGTATGGTCCCTTGTACAACTAATTTATGAAGTCTTCCATTCAGTACAATGTATTAGGTGCATACTATTGACAGCTCCTAGCATAAAACCGCGCATACCGGTGCTTTCAATCAATAAAATATACTACATACTCACTAAATGCAAATAGGAATGGTTTCTTCCTAGTAAAAGAAGCCAGAATCTAATTCATCTAGGCAGTAAAGGGTAGTGAATATATGTATTTTAATATTTTTACATAGAATGTTTATTTATCAAATCAGTGATATAAAAGGCACTCATCCTACACTGTATCTGAAGTATCATGGGCTCATACATAAAAGGCATTTAATGAATATAATTATCAAAATGGGTGCTATATTGTTAGTTTATCTTACTGCAAAAAATAATATTCTAGCACAAATATTTAGTGGAATACTACTAAATTCTCCAACCACCTGGAAAATATTTGTAAAAGCTGTACCACATTAACTGTGCCTTAAAACGATACTCATCTGTGTCTTAGCTGTGCACTGAATATGTCTGTGGCAGTGGCTTAGTGTTCTCAAAGCTCACTATGCAGTTGTTCTTCTACCAACCACTTTTTCAAAAGCTAATTAAAGCATCGGCTGTTACTCTAAAAGAAGAATGTGCCTTTATTTCTGTAGTCTGATGATAAAGTAGTAACCTAGCATTAATTATAAGCCATATAGCAAAGCATGAAAAATACCAGTACCCTGAAGTATTTATCACAGAATAACATTTCACAGAGGAATAACATATTATCTAGCCATATCTGGCAGACGCCCCCACCCTCACCCCAAACATGTTGCAACCTCTCTGCTTCTTGGATCCTCTGTGCTACTTCCTCTTCGCTTTTTTTCAGTGGCCCTTCTTCAAGTTCTGACTTGTCATTTTTCTTATGACTATAAAAAAAACTATCTGGTGGCTCTCCTTGGAGCTTATACCTACTTTTATGACAGTGAACATGAAAACTTCTCTTTCTCAGGGCCACCTTTTCTCAAGAATGCATTATAGTTTCCAAAACAGGTAATTTTCCTTCACTAAAAGTCACATATTAACATATTAAAAAAAGGCCATTGATGCCTGCTGATTCTCCACATTTTTTTCTCATATCAGACATAGTTTTTGATTTTTTTCAATTCATAGTAATTTAAAACCTTTCCCCTCTTTACAGCAGAATGAATTTGGCTTTAATGATTGCCTCACTGTGACCAGTGCTGACCAGAATTTTCTTTCCAAAAACCACACCCTGTTGGTGCTTTTTTATTTGCCCTGTGCTTAGACTAATAATAAAAAAAATATCAACTGAAAGGATCAGACTAAAATTATTTCATATTTATTTGAAGTTGAATTGCATATTTCTTGAAAATGACTCATTTGCTGGCAAATCACAATAGCACTGAAGAGCCAGGAACAACCTGAATCATCAGGTTGCTTAGAAGTCTTTTCAGTGCTGTCAAAACTAAACTTGGAGATATAAAAAACATTCCTTTTTAAAAAAATCTGAGTATTTGTGGAAAAATATTCTGACTGTTAGAAAAGGTAGACTATGCATCTTCTCCTGTCAATGTATTTCTTAACCGATATGAACAGCAAATACGCCCCTGTGGTATCCTTATTGAAAAGGACTGGATAAGCAATATGGCCTCATCTAATGACATTTTTATAACCATCTTATACAGGCTGCCAAAATCAGTATCTGTCCTATTGTTGCCATAAAGCTGATAGAACAAATCCTTAGGGATTAATATTAAAGGATATCTTTTTCAGAGAAGAGACTAACAAATTGAGAAAACTGTGGTTGTTGGGAGAGAACATAATATAAGATACAATTTTTTATTCTATTTTCATCCTCTGAGAAGGACGAGTAAGAAAAATTCTCCAAATATCACTTTCAGACTTATTGTGATCTATGTGCGCGTTTTAGACAGAGGCACTAAACCACATACGTGTGCATTTTCTGGTTTAGTCAGAAAAAACAACATTGTTTTCTTACTTCCATCATTTTTTATAATGTATTTTAAGATTAGGCTAGAGGATTTGATAATATAATTTATGTTATCATTGCATGAGGAAGTGATTTTTTCCTCCTGTTTTAGATTTGTAAGTAGTAACAGTTTTAAAATCTGTGCTGTGCTTGGAAAACCTATTCTTCCAAGAACCATGTACCAAGCAAGCCAAAATTGCTGTCTTGTGTATGAGATCCTTACCTCACATACACAAAGATGAACTGCAAAGAAGTAAAATATCTCTGCTCTGCAGGTCTAGGATGTGGAAAAATATGAGATCACTGCATTTTATGTATAGTTTGCCATAAGTACAAGACGCCTCCTGGAATGCTAAGAGCTCAAAGAGAATGTTTGGTTTTCCTTCATAGCCAGCAGTTGTCTTTGTTCAAATAAGCCCAGAAATGGGCTTGTAATAAAGCAGAAATACTCTTCAAGAACTTACTGAAGGATACGTAGTAAATCTTTCAGTCAAGCTTCAATAACAAGAACCACAAAAGGTGCTGGCAGGTTCCTCTTCCATAGGAAGAAATAGAAGTTTTGATACAGCCCTTTCTTCAGAAATTCTGAGTGAGAAAAGTAGTCTCAAAAGAAAGTTCCTGGTTATAGACTACCTATAAAAAGAATAATAGCAATTGCCACTGAAGATGTCTCATGGCTAGAAATAAATAATTTGTGAGCGCATTGTGTTCAGAACACAGATAGAACCAGGAATTCAAAACGCCCCTAGCTGACCAGCGTATACATTTATCATTTGTCTGGTGTAATGAAGATAATCTGATAAATATCACACCACAACAATTTTTCTTTTGCCTTGGCTGCTGAACAGGTAGAAACTCTTTTCTGTGGCCAGCCAACTATTGATCCAACTCCCTCCTGCCAGTGGTGCAGTTAATGGGAATTCCACAGGCAAATCAAAGCTACATTTTGTCTTCATTTTCATCTGAAATATGAGTTGGTCTTTTGTACTCTAGACAGTCATTTACTACCCATTTTCCTTTAGTGGCGTTCACGAGCTGAAGCATAAAATGATTCTCAAATGCAGTTTGACTGAGGCAACAGTTGACATTGTGACTGTGTCTGCTGCTGCACCATCGGCTGCATGAGGTCAGTGAATAAAGGCATGCTTTTCATTCATTTTTGAGGCAGCATACAGTAGAAAGTATCCTTAAAATGCAACTGTGAGGTAGTTCAAGAAATGTATCAATTTGTCTGCACAGGGACTGAGGAGGGGAAAAGTGCCCAAAGTCCTTCACAAACAGCAGCAGAGCAGTAAAGTGTTTATTACTTTACGTTCACGGGCTTTTGCCCACACCCTGTCTCAGAAATAATTTGCAAAATGGTCTTTCTTATATGCTTTTAAATATTTTTCTCACTGAATTATCACTAACAAAATGAATAGAAGGAAGAGCTGCCATACAGAGCAAGAGGGAAAGCCAAGGCACTAAGTATTTTTTTGCATGCAGTTAGTAACTCATAAACTACAGTATATCTCATCTCATTTCAACAACAGCTGATGTCTCCATTTCCCCTTGAAAACCCCTGCAGGTCCCATTATAAGACTCATAAATAGGATGTGTTAATGAGATATGGATTGATTATGTTGGAAAAGCTGACATTTTCATCCATCACTCTATAAGATGTTTAACAATGGATTACCAGCCAGTAACTCCTCTGATACGAGATCAAATAAAATAGCAGGCTGTTTCAGCAGGCTAGTCCAAGGAGATGGCAATAAATCTACTCGATTATTGTATGACCATTCCAGTTTTCACTGTTAAGGATATTATTATTTCATTTAGACTTGTTCATGCATCATAGGTTATTTTATTTCAGTCAGTCAATGGGAGGAACTTCAGTATTTTATTCTCAGAACTGCAAAGAACTGAGCTTTGAGAGAGTACAGCATGCCCACACACCCCTGAGCGCGTCTATGACAAGGATGCTCCCAGGGCATGGACTCCCGAGGCTGCCTTTGGCCGGTCTCGTAGTTTAAAATCTCCCCGCAGGTCCTGGCGCAAGGAACACAGCTCCTGAGAATGTTGCACCCCGCTGACTGCTGTGAAGGGAGGGAACGGGATTTCTGCCACCACGCTCTGTGCTGCCTGTCAAAACAGCTTTGTCTGGAAGTTGCATAATGGAGTGCGTCAGCGCAGACCTGGGAGCAGAGCCGTGTAATTGCTGTGGCAGAATGAGCAGAGGGTATGAAAGTATTGTAATATATGCAATAAACTGTAGGTATTTCATTCAAGTTATTAGCAAAAATGGTTCAAAGATGTTCATATTTTCCTAACCTACACAACAACATACACCTACATATATTCAAAGCGTTATCGGTATCGTACTCATCAAAACAATCCCAGAAGTGGGGCCAATTGCAATCACTCTCAGAAGTCTCACTTCAATGGCGATCCTGTCACGGAGTCTGGAGTCAGCCAGGTGATCATGGTGAGGGTCCAGGTTGTCTGGGAGCTCTCTTAGAAAAGGGCTCGTTCAGGGGAAGCTCTCAGAAAGACAGGCTCCATTTTGGGTTAAAAAAATAAGTAGTCTTTATATTGCAGAGATGCAAGGGGGCATAGGACATCACCACCTGGAGCAGCCAATGGGTGCTGTTAATTTCCATTTTTCACCTGGGACAGCAAATATAGTGGCAGTTTCCATTTTCTCAGACTGATTTTTATTTTTCCAGACTGCTTTCCTTGTCTTGCAGGTAGAACAGCCAACAGCAGTTGCAAATTCTCAGAATGGCGTCCCCATTTTCCAGACTATTTTTCACCTTTCCAGATGGTAAGTTGCTGTTACAGTTCCTTAGTTTTGAGCTTATCCGTGGTATCTCAGGATGTCTCCAGTTTCTCAATACTCAGTTGCACTTCAAAGAAGCCAGCTGCTCTTCTCAGGGATGCTCCTGGTTCTCAAGGTGACAGGAATTCTCTCTGTCAGTACTCCAGCAGGCATCTTCTGTTCTGTGTTTTTCCCTTTATAACCAGGTCACCTTTATGGCTGCTCCCATCAGATGATGAGCTCTGCTTAGCCTTTAATAAATCGACAGTTCTTCACCCAGGAGAATGGTGTTTTGCAGGTGCTACAGGACAACTGGGAAAAAAAGGTGTTCTAAAGATGTTAAAATGTCATGTCTTCAGGATACAACTTTTTTTACCTCCTCTTTTTCCTTTCTTTCTGATTCCCACCTTACCAATTTTTTCAGCAACAGGCTGTAGGACACTTCCTGAAGCTACTCAAATCTCCCTTGGTAAGAGGAGCCAGTAACACGTGTACTTGCTCTGTAAAGCAAGGAATGCAGTGTCTGAGCAGTAATATTGCATTGCCTGTGGATATACATGAAAGAGCCTAAAGGAATTGTCTGACTGCGTTTTTTGAAAAGTGTTTTCATGTAATGTTGTTACGTCAATTTTGATTCCTCAGTTTCTGTGATTTCCATGTTTAGGCCAGACTTCTGGAGGTTGAAGTCTGCTTATTTTATCTCAAACCAATTATTCTAGCAACAACACAAAAGGATCAAGGAGAATGTTCTGTTTTTTTCTGATGTTGACCAAGACTGCTTGGCTTAGAAGAAGAAGTGTGTACGGAGAGAGAGGAAGCCTGGCAATCTTTCCTTCGTGAGGCAGCCCCATTTCCCACGCCTCGCCGCCTTCCTGCCAGAGTCGAGCACTGATTTACAGAGCTGGTGGGGAAGATAATTGTCCTCCACCACTTTTCATGGCCGCGAGTTCCCAATTTTATTGACTGTAAAAGCACCAGATATAGCTGCACAATTTTTTTTATTTCTTCTGCGTGAAAGAATATTCACTGGTGTAGTCAATGCCAGCATTTTTCGAACCATCTGTGCAAGTACGCAAAAGGCTCCTTAGCACAGCGCAGGCCTAGGGAGATAAGCCCTCTCCTCACCCTGGCAAGGAGGTGCCTCCCACCATCTTAGTGAAAGCAGGGGGAGAAGGATGAAAACAGCGACCACCCCTGTTTGCTTTCTCTGCACAGCAGAAGCTGCTCCAGAGCCCTTTCTGGCACACGGATTTCCATCTCTGTTGGAGGAACAGGACGCAGCCAGCCCCACGCAAGCACAAAGGCGGCAGAGCAAACAGCTCCCGCTCAAGAAACCTAGCAGCAGCACCTATTGCCTACTCACTCTCTACAAACTCCAGAAACACTGTGAAACAGAGGAGCAGACCAGGAAAGCAGGATTGTCACAGATGGCTGAGACTGAGATGGTATTTTCTTGCTGAGCCAATTCTTGCCTTTCAGAACACTGATGAGCTAATGGGCTTAACACTGACGAAAGAACAGGCTGAGTGTGCTGTAATGCTCCTTAAAGACCACTAAAGCTTCAAAACGTAGCTACTAGGTAAGTGTTGATCTGGTTACCTCCAGGTCCTTTCTGCAGCTGGTGCATTCAGCCGGTCAGACAAAAGCCCCCTGAAGCTGTCTTCAGCCAGAACAGCGAAGTCACCACCGGACATCCACAGGTAGCCTGGATGCCTCTGACAAGCACCCCCCATCACCACCACACAGCCCTGCTGCTACCCACCGGTGGCAGGAAAGCCCTGACTCGAGGGGTGACATTACCGCAGAGTGCACGGAGGTTCCCCCCATCGTAGGGGGCTGGCGCAGCCCCTCAGACACCCTGCACCCTGCTCCCACTCCCCTTCTTACCTAGCTTGCTCACAACCAGCTGCTTTGAAGTTTTTCACGTGATCTCTGTGTCGAAGAGGTCTGGGAGATGCACTAGTGTGGTTACCAAAGCTTTGTTAGATTTGTGCTTGTCCAGAAATACCGTTTTTCCCCAGGAAGTGTCTGCCAACACTGAAAAAGAGGGTTGTATTCACCTCCAGGGCATTTGAGACAGATTTTTTTCTGATTCTTCAACAGTTGGGTGATATTTGAAAGCCACAATGAGATGAGTTCCCTTTCTTGGCCATATTTGTCCAGCATTGTCAGTTGTACTTGCATACAATATCTACTACCATAGCCAGGTAAAGCTTCTGCCTCAACAAATGCTTTCCGAGTAGGTTTTTGTTAGCTTCTGTGCCCCACCAGTAACACTGTCAGGAAACTTAACAGTGCAAAAGATTGCACTGACGTGATGTAATCCTTCCTCTCTTTCCTTCACTGTAGTATGCTATCTTTCATCAAGGCAGACAAATACTCTTATCCTTTCCCTTGGCCGAAACCAGATCTGCTATCTCTCCTTATGTTAGTAGGTCAATTTCTTGTCAGATGTGCATAAACACATAAAGATAACACTAGTGATTTTACTGTGGGTTGTTGCAGATACAGTATTGCCTTCATTTCAGTTGTTGTAATTCAGTATTTCTGCCTACTGCATCTTCTGCTCAGAGCTCCTGTTTTCTCAGCCACTACCAAAACAGCTTCTCCGTCACTGGGAGTCTGTTTTCTCTGAGCTGAGGTTACGCAATAAGCCTCGTCTCCAAGAAACAAAACGATGCTATTTATGAATCTTCATTAATGAATCTTTATTGTACTCTTAGCAAACAAAACACTGGGAAATCTGACCTAACGAACTCAAGTGAAGTCACTCTGCAACCCCTGCGTGGGGTTTACCTGCGCTGGGTATTTCAGGAGAGCACTCACAGGCACTGTGTCTTCAGCAGGAATTTCTACGGATTGCCTGCCACTGGCTAGAAACACACTAAGATACGCAGAAGCGATAACATGACCTTTGTGGAGTTTTTCAACCCTGCTGAGATGATACAACTGAAAATCATGCCATTGCTCATCAAAACATAGCCCGTCTGTTTCCGTATAATTATTCTCGTCTTTTATTTTGTACAGCACCCGTAGCAACAGGCTCCACAGGTGTTGCCATGACACAGGTTATCATGTTCGTATTATGATCTAGTAATTTTGGATATACCTTGTCTGTTCTTGCATCAAATTGACTTCCAGCCCTGTATAGGATGTGTGATGTCTATGGCTTTAATCTTCCACACACTTCCTATTTGTGAAACACATTTTTATTAGTTATGGTTTCAGATTACTCCCTAGAGTCAAAAGCATATATATTCTTTAGTTATAAACTTTTAATAATGATAACATAGTTTTCTGCTGTTACTGTGGTGGGGTTTTTTCACAGAATCACAGAATCACAGAATCACAGAATGGTAGGGGTTGGAAGGGACCTCTGTGGGTCATCTAGTCCAACCCCCCTGCCGAAGCAGGGGCACCTACAGTAGG
>Ga0065711_1003755_pt1 | contig 26518 bp, 18 predicted proteins | sample Hoacrofraction12_FD_59098 | JGI IMG/M metagenome (GOLD analysis project Ga0065711, IMG submission 59098) | Hoatzin crop microbial communities from Cojedes, Venezuela - Epithelial fraction 12 v2 (version 2) | ecosystem: Host-associated > Birds > Digestive system > Esophagus > Crop | place... | reverse complement strand
AAAAAAAAAAAAAAAAAAAAAAAAGAGTTGTATAGAAAAGATGGCTTTACGGGAACTGGGAAATGGAGGGTACTTCAGGTAACCAAAAAACCAGGTGCTCACTTCAGTGTCTGACTTCAACAAAACTCATCTCAGCCTGCATCCTGCTTACCAGGCAGCATTCTGGTGGTTCACTGGCTGACAGATACAGTCCACAAATTAACGCACACAGGCACACAAGCCAGTAAAAAGCAATTTTGGAAAAAAGATCGAACTATACATCTAGTAGCAAATGAGATGAGCAATCTTCATACCATGAACAAATCCAAAATAATCATTAATGTACAGCTCTAAAAAACTAATCTTATAATGGGATGAGTTTCAGAGAAAGTTATATCAAGTCAGACTAGTTAGAAAAAGATACTAAAAATCACTATCTGTTTTTCAAAACAAAATGCAGATTTTGCTTCTCACATTGTTTTGAGTCCATTTGACAAATACAGGTCTGTGAACTGATTTACAAGTTACTGAAAATGAGAAGAAATTATTAAATGGATAATAGATGAGTCAAACAACATACAATGCAATAGTGAGGCTTAATCTGGAACAATAAGTATCATTCTTTATCATGTCTGTCCAGCATATGAATATGTACTGTAAACAAAATACAGAGAAGTGCTGCTAGTATTTCTCAAGAAAACAACAGCCTACCTTGCATCAGTCTCTGAGGCAAAGAGAAGATCTTTAATGGCTATTTCAGAACAAAGAACAAACAGGATTGACAAACACCACAGGAAAAAACAAAAAGCCACTGTAACTCAGAAGAAGAGTGCTTGCACAGGAGCAAGCGATAAAAACTGGCCATTAATAAAGTTAGGATAAAAGGAATGTTTCCAATCACGAAAGCAAAGAGATTCTCAAGCAGCATTCACTTAGCACAGCAAAAACACAATGCCGCTTTATAAATGTGAAATACCGGGCCTGCAAGAGTGAGTGGACTGGAACTATGAACCAAGAGCTGTTTTCCAAACTCATCTCACGTTCTTGCTCTCTCATTCATAAACAAATCCATGCACATACACATACCCCCCCATGTTAAGCAAACACTTTTTCTTTCTTTTTTCCTGAATAATTTGAAGCTACCTAGAGTAACAACTCTGTCTCTTGTGGTTGATTAATATTCCGATACTTGTACTTTCCTGTAAGTTTTTCCAGCAGTTCCCTCCAAGCACTCTCCTCCACTAATTCTTTTACATCAGACACGCCTTTAGTTCATATTGCTGTCTTTCACAGAATGCAAATACTCTTTTCTCTGTAGCTACTTTCAGGAAGGGCTGCTTATGGCTCACAATAAGTCAACATCTAACCTCTTCACTATTAAAGGTCACTTAAGAAGTTGTGGGATATGGTGAGAAGGCAGGAAGGAGGGAAAGGGATACGCATAAAAGCAAGGCCCACAGAAAGCTAGGGTTTAGAAAAAAACCAAAACAATCAAACAACTAAAGGCACTGGAACTCACTCAACCTATTCAAATGCTTGAAGAATCGCAGTTTCGTAACATTGCTAAAACCTCCTTCTTTATTCCTGGCATAAGCACAGACGTGTGTAAGCAGTGGGAAAGGCATAATATTTTTAATTGGAGTGTGAAAAATGCTGCTCGTTGAAAGAAAAAACACACAGTTATAATTAGAAGTGGAAATGAAAACTAACACTTCACTAGATTATATAGAAAAGACATCATATGTTCACAAGATACCGCCTGTAGGTGGGCCCAGAGTCTTCATACTTCAACTAACACTCCTGTTTACTATTCCATAGTTGAGTGATCCCTATAGAGCCAAAGTACTGCACTCAAATTAATTGCTTTTAGAGACTTGCACAATGGCCGAGGCAGGAAGGCATGTCTGGAGATCATGCCTAGCCCAACACCCTGGCTCAGAGCAGGGTCAATTACAGCAGGATGCTTAAGGCTGTGTCTAGCTGGCTTTTAATTACATCCAAGGATGAAGGCTCCACATCTTCTCTGGACAACCAGTTCTGCTGTTTGATCTGCTGCACAACCAAACATTTTTTCTTTTGCCTAAATGCATTTTCCTGTATTTCAATTTATGCCCATTGCCTCTCATCCTTTCACTGTGTACTGCCAAGAGTCTGGCTCCACTTTCTTTATTCCACCACATCACATATTCAGACACATCAATTACATCATGCTGGGCCTTCTCCAGGCTAAACAGTCCCATCTCTCTCAGGCTCTCCTCAGATGCTCCAGTCCCTCAATCATCTTCATCTCTTTCTTGTATGGGAAAACCCAGAACTGGACACAGCACTCCAGATGTGCCTCACCAGAAAGGAAAAGAGGAAAAGGATGATCTCTTTCCACCTTCCTCCTGACAATCCTCTGCCTGATGATTGGCTAAAATGCCACCTTTCAGATTAAAATGTATTCTTTAGAACACACACATCCTAAGACAAAAAATAGCGACCATCTGTTATATACATATAAGGGCATCCAGCTTTCCTGTAGAGAATTATGTTATCACAGAGCTTTTGGCAAGAGCCACAATCTACCCACACTAACTTTTAACACAAGGCAGTGTGGCAGAATTCAGACCTGAGAAGGTACCTTTCCTAAGCTCAGGTATAGCTATTATGCTGAACAACTTCTCAGAACAGTTTCTAACAGGTGAAGTTGGAAACAGCGAAAGGAAGGAAACAGTACAGGCTAGGAGTGGGGTGTGAACAAGGTTCCAGAGAAGACCCCATATAATCCACCACGTAGTCAGCAGATATTAGAGCACTGTTTTTCCCAACACTGTCAGAGATGCCTGAATTCAGGTGGTCTGTCCTGTGCCTATTTCTGCCATGTTTTATCCTCTGTAAATTTCTGTTTCTTTTCTGATCAAACTCATGCTTCCTCCAACTTGGCTGAGTCACATCTTCACCCTTACTGCTTGCGTGAAAGCAATCTAACACACTACAAGCTGCAGAGCTTTTCTCTCTGCACATAAGTGCATCCAGCAGAGAGGAGCTGCAAGGCAACACATCACTGAACACAACTTCAGTTTTGTGCTAGCATAGCTATGGTTTCTGCAGTGCACGGAAACACTTCATTAACATTTCAATGTCATTTGGTGCCCTAGCTACATTTCCTGTGATGGTCTGTATAGTAGAGTTAGCTTACTATGGATGCATCTTAAAGAAGCTTTTCCAGATACTCTGTAGGTATCCCTTTCACTTAAAAACACTAAGAAACTGTTCAATCACTTATTTCTAGTTGTCTCATCTGCTAACAGTTGAATACAAAAACAGAGTTCTTGCTAGCGTTTTATGATAAAGCAATAGTTATTTGGATCTTAAATACTGTCCTAGTATCTTACATAACTTACACATCTACCACTATCATAGTACTTCTAGCCCTTCACTTGAAAATAACATCTGAATACTAACTACTCTCTAATTCTATACATAGAAATCAAACTTTAAACTTCTCTTTTGTCTTCCAGGAGTACAAAAAATGTATCAGGAATGGAGGCAGGTGGCTAATAACTATATCCTAGCCTATCTACAGCTAACTAAGAGGCATAACTGTAAATTCCTTGGAGACAAGGGAACAAAAAAAGACACAAAAGGGGAAATGAAAAAAGGAAGAGACCACACTGCAACAATGTGCTATATATGTTAGAAACAACTAAAGTGGAATTTCCTAAAATGGTACCTACTTGCAGACTTCTGCCAGCATAGCTGGAGCAGGAAGACTGGCAGGTGTGATTTGTAACTGAACCAGCAGAAGCCCCTACTACTGACTCAACTAAGGCAGCTAAACTGGTTTAACTGACTGAGCTTTTGCTGGTACAGCCTTTTTACTTACTGTGCAGGGTTTTACTAGACAGCTGTGAAGCAAAGCTTAGCTGTACAGCTGCTTCACAGCAGAAGCGCTCTGACAATACATTATATGAACACTCCTATAACCATGAAAGAACAATGCTACAGAGCAAGACAGATGCAAGCACCTATTGCAAGTGAGGCTTCTCATTCATAACGTTTACAGAGAACAATTTGGTCTTGTATTGTCTTTTGCTATGTATTTTTACAGCAGATAATATTTACACCAGGTGTCCTCATTCAAAGGTACACATATTCAGAGCATAAGAAAAAATATTTTAAGTGGCCACTGTTAACATCACAAAAATCAAGGAGGTCTGGGGGTGACACCAAATGATCTTTACCAGACAATTACTGCTACGCCAAGGTATTTTTTTGTACATGTATAAAGCACCTGTAATTAATCACTCTACATTTTCACTGAATCATTACTTCTGATACCTTTTCACAAGCCCTGTTCATGTGCATTTCCCTGAGAGTAGCAGGAATGAAAAAACTTGCTACTTTGAGGTGAAGTTCAATAAAATGATGGTATCAGTACAATGGCAGCACAGCAGTAACAATGCTGTTTGAAGTTCAGGTCCCTCCTGCTACTATGTATCATGCTCCAATGATGCAAACTTCCCTTTTCTTTCCAGCAGTCCAACCAGCTAGTATTAATTGGCCTCAACTAAAAATAATTGCCTGTAGCCAGTATTTATCTTTAATTTTGTTGCTTGTTGCCAGATCTGATGAGGGGATACTGAGTCTGGGAGCCTTGTCAATTTTTCCAACAACACAATTAGTAAGAAATAGTAATTAGCCTCTCCTTGCAAATCTTGTTTTTACTTTACAAACATCGGAAAACATCAGTTGGAAATAAATACATCTGTTAGTGCTCATTAGCAAATGCTGGTGGTGTTGGTTGTTAAAACTGAAATCCCATCTCCCCATCTGTCCCTCCACATACATTCTTCAATGGCAGGAGGCAAGTAGCTCATTTTAGCACAGACAGGCTCAAAGGCATGACCCAGAAAACCTCTACTAACACAACCAGTCTTCAAATGAAAACCACTAACACAGCTATAATATTTTCTCTCATTTCTTCTCTTTATAGTGCTCATCGTCACGCAGCTGCAATTGGGCAGCAGAAGAACATGGTACAGAGACTGGAGAGGCAGGTTACCAACACAAGTAACTCCAGGCACGAGCAAGGAAGCCCTGAAGGAGCTCTTCAGTGCTGTAACTTGTACACCCAGTTTCAGCTGCATGAGAAAATAAAACCCACACAGAAGATGCTGGCTGGGGGAGTGGGAAGAGAAGGGCAGCTTCTAATCGGAAACACATGAACCTTAAAAAAACCCGCTGCGGAGTAGAGTTTACTCAAAGTGACCAGCAAAAAAATTGCCCTTTTAAAATATCCAAATCCTCACTAAAGGAAACAATGAAAATGTAAAAATCCCAGCACAAAGAAATGGGGTCAATATTACAGAGCACCACTGCAAGTGTCACCACGGTTCAGAAGGGCAAGCAACACACATTCTGCTTCCTTGTGAAAACTCTGTTTCAGATCTAGAAGACCAGCCTTATACAATTGCTTAGTGGAGGAAAAGAGGATGGATTAATGAATAAGACCAGAGAATGTATTTCCTTTCTTCCTCTCTATTTTGTAAAATAGAAGTCCCTTTAAAAATAATTTCTGATACTTCAACTTGTATGTTCTGGTTTTAGACCTAGTGTCTATTTCTGCATACCATACAGATACATTATGTATGTCTACTACATGCACATACTGGTATTGCTGAAAATACTTTGAAAGGGATTATATTTTTTAAAAAGAGCTTTTATTTTACAGTTTAATGAGGCATTCCTCTCCCTCCACTTACTCAAAATTTTCCTCTGATGTCCACCAGACAGTTTGCCTAGATTCTCTAAAAAATTTTCAGTGTCTGAAAGGCTGCCAAAATTCAAATGACCTATTAAAACCATATAGACTGACAATACAGATATTGGGAAGTTTTCTACACAGAACTGCAGAGCCATTAAGGACTATGAAACACAACGCTCAATCCTGGAAGAACTGGTGCATGTAAGCAGTTGCATCTTCCTAGTCATTCCATCAACTTCAGTAAACTATTTGTACAGGGTAGTTCTTTCTGTACAATAGTTTGGAAAGGATCTGCCTGCAGCTGCTCACTTAAGGAGGTTTCAGAGTACGTACAATCTTTCCTTCTGGAGGGAAAAATAGTGGTGATACCTCACAGCAAGCTAACATAAAACCTAATTCCTTCCAAGACGTTAGTTTATCTTTGGCATACTGTACCTTTACAAAACATCAGTAACAAACCAGTTTTGGGTTTTGAATTAACCGTCATTATTTGTGACAATCTCTTCATGAGAACTGATCAACTCAAATTCACAACCATAAGCTTTCAGGTGCTTTCATTTTGAAAGTACAGATCCCACAGAGTCAAAGAAAGGCAAACAGATAAAAGTACAGCACAGAGCATTATGAATTGACTGAAAGTCACAAAATGAAGAAGCTGCGTGGGGACAGAGGAAAACAACTAAGCATACGCCCTTTTGTACATGCACAACACTACATTTCAGGTAGTTCCACTTATAAGTACTTTCTTCCATGAAACTAATTGCACAGAAAATATTCAACTAAATTTTAGAAGCAGACTTCTCCAAAAAGGAAGTGAAGCATTAAAAGATTTGCTGAAAGCTACATTGAGAATTGAGGTGAATTTTAGATATTTTTCTATTCAAGATACTTCACATGGTAGTCCTGAATGACAGGCATTTTTCTGTCTATATTTCTCTAATTCAATCCAAGAAGGAAAATAACACAGGTCATCTTTGAAGGACTTTCAAATGAGGAAGAGGTTACATTTTGTCTTTGTGCTTGATAGTATAATAATATTGAGACATAGGACATTAGGGAAGGATAAAGAAAACACTAAAATTTGCATCTTACCTTCCTCTATTTATAGTTATTAAGCATTCATTGGGCCAGTGATTTGGCAATGGCTGATGACAGTGTATGAACAACGTCTCTGAAGTGCCATGACCACATCACGCAGGCAACATGGCAGCCACATGCAGTAAGATACAGCAGTCTGCTCACGTGCTGGCAGGGTCCTGGGGGCAGCATTATAAGGAAGCTTTGGGCGAGGGAACAAAAAACCAAAAAAACTCATCACACAACCAAAAAGCTGGAAAACACAGGTGGCCAAAAGAAAGCTGGATTACATGATGCTCTTGGCTCCAACTAGGAAGACCATAATTTTCAGCCAAAAGTATAAAAAGGAGCTTCATTTGCTTTGTGCTACCAATTAGTAAGTAAATACTGACAGATAAATCTGGCTGCCTAATCTCACGTAAGCATGTCTAAAAGCAAAACCAAGGCTTGGCTAAGCTGGTTATCACAAGACAGCCAAAATAATATCAATGACTTGTAACCATAAGAAATTATGGAAGTTATGAAAGAAGTTTCTGTTTTAGAAGCAGCTGCTGTTGGAAGGGTATTTTTAATCAGTGTTTTTGATAATACTGGCCTATAGCCTCTGGGAAGGTGAATGCAAGTTCTCTGGAAGAGCAAGTACTAAATTAATTTTTCAAAGGGTGCAGTGAGTCCCCCCCATGCAGTGGGAAATGGAGAAGTCATGGTTTTGTCACGCAGCAGATATATACACTCAATACCTTGCACAGTCTTGAACGACATGCAACACACTTATTTCTCTCAATATCCCCAGTCAAAGTTAAAATAATAAAAATCAATAAAAGCAGAAGTCATTACCACCTTCTGTAAAGATGACAGGTTTGCCTTGTTCTTTTCTCCCTGAGTGGGAGGTACCAATGTTATTTTTAAAAATGTATGCTCTGCTTGTTTTTTCCCTTCCATCCCTCACCACGTCCCATCACAAACGTCGGCACCAAGTATCCATCACTGAAGACGGAGTCTGAAGTCAGAGTGAGAAAATAACTCATCCTATTACATGATGGTAGTTTACTTGCACCTTTGTCTTTTCCAAGGGTAACTGAATGACAATATTGTCTATATATAAACAATAATGTATTTCATATGGCTGTCACACACCCAAAAAATGAGGATTAAGAGACTCACATATACTCGTCTCTTTCCAACTCTGAAGAGAACAACATGTGCTGATCATAAACCTAAACTGCTCTAATACACTCTGCAATATAATTTTACTAACAGTGCCAGTGAAATTCTAGTACAGTAAATAATTAGGTGATGGCAGGAAATGAGGGACCCTTTAAGGACTCTGTCTCCACCATCAGCTTCCCAAATACTTCCCAAAAGACTCTAGGAGGGAATCGCAGCACTTACAGACACTGAATACAAAGATACCTCATTAGTCAAACACTTCTTCCAATACCAAATAATGCAAATAATTTTGCCATTCCAGTTGATATGCTCTTTATGAAAGCATGAAAGCTGTTAAATGGTTTACACATGGTACCTCGGAAAAAAACCCAGTACTTCTGTAAAGTATAACAAAAAAACAACACAGACAAGCCAAACAAATAAAGAATCAACACCACGAAACAACCCCCTACATATGCACGTATATTTACTGTTAATAAATTATAGTATTTGATCAGGACAGGAATATTCAGAAGAAACAGTATCACTAAATCATGACAGCAACATTTAGAATAGCTAGTCTTACAATCCTTGATATCTTTCTTTTTCCCTCTTGCTTTCATCTTCATTCTTTCTTACTTACTGCTAATGTTACTCAACATTTAAGTAATACAAACTGGTAGATGTAGTCAGGATACAGGCTGGATCGTTCTGATGGAGTAAATGGAATATTTGTCAGACTAAGCTTGAATGCAAGCACAATCCTTCATAATTATGATTATTAACTACTGTAGTTACACCACAGGCATCCAGACCTTTTTTTCAAGCAAACATTAAAAGCATCAAAATCAGTAGCTTATCCTAAAGTTGAAGGAATCCATCTCAGGGCTATGTAATTAAATTGCAGGACAGGTGAAAATATCAACAAGTGTTCTCATGCCAGTTTCAGACAGCAGCGGGACTGAACTGCAATTCAGTTTCTAGGAGCTTGTGTTTTCTCTTACTATATTTTAAGAATCCTAATGACGTTTTTGGTCCTGTCGGGAAAAATCAGATACACAGCTGTACTCTCTGTATGCAAATACTGCTAAGCACCTCTACAGATTTTACCTACAGAGAAGAGTTTCTCACAGCAGTCTGCTCCAACAGTAAAACAATTACCAGAACAAGTGTAAAAATTAATCAGACCAAAATGCATAGATTATTAACATACTCATCCACACATAAACAAGCTACAGAGAAAATAAAAACATTCGGAGCTTGAAAAGTTCCCAGGGGAAGAAGAAGAAAAAAAAGATAGAAACTGACCAGGGAAGAGAAAGTACAAGGTCAGGACACCTTCCTTCTCTTTGTCTCCCAATCTTTTTAGCACTAAGTTGGAGAAACACCATCAACTATCTAATCCTGCCAATTCTATAAATTCTTATGGAAACTACTTGAAGAGGCTATTGCCAAAATCACATTGACTTCCTTGTGTAACACACAGTTCCAAATAATAATAATATATAAGTTCTGAAAAAAATTAAGCTGCTTTAAAGAATTATGGTATTACAGCTGCAAAGAAGTTGTATCTTTGAAAATATAACTTCTAGATAGGACATTAGGTCCTTGTTTCAGTCTCTGATTAGGTCCTCCTCCTCCTCACGCCTTGAAGCCTCAGGAAGGGGGGGGAAGTGTTTAGTTTCCTTTTTAGCATAAAATTATGATTGTTTTTATTTACAATTCAAAAAACAGCACATTTTAAACAGAAATACTCTACTGAGGTTTTCTTAAAAATACAAAACACAAACCTGAGCAAAAAGAGAAAATACTTGAGCCTCCTTAGTACATCAATTTATACTACCTACATTGAACTCTACCAGTGAAGGAATATTATTTGTATTTAAATAATAATATTTCTTTTTACGTTTTTTTAAACATCAGCAATTACAATGCCTATTAAAGAATAAAAAGCAATACATTTTGTTTTCAAACTCTTCATGATTTTCACCAGTTCTATCAATATGTAATTACAATTAAGCCACTGCCTTTTCAGAAGGTTACTTTTTATTAATAACTTGTTGCAATATAAAGTACTAGTCACTAAAAGCTAATAAAAACCTTAGCACTGAAGCTTCACATTACCATGTGTACACTGCATGACTGCTGCATGCATTTACAATCCTCTCACTTTTGCATAGTTTATGAAACATTCACACGCTGCTTCCCACGAAACATCCACCAGCTGACAGCCCCAAACAGCAACAATTCTTTCCTCTCTGTTTCCCCAGCCCCAGAAATCCTTCCCCCCTCAAAGCCTGGCATCAAAACATATCTGACAAACTGATCACCACAGGACAGTCCCCATGACAAACATACAGGATCCATTCTGCTGACTGCAATGAGCACGGCACCCTTCCCACCCAGCTGAGAATACCACCAGTTCCCTGTGACAGGGAATGGGAATGCGCCTCTGTTGCTGCTGCTAGCGAGTCTCACATCACTTCCAGGCTGAACACCCAGGGGAGCTGCCTCACTGGGAGCTCCTCCACCTCCTCTGAAGCCAGACGAACAGGTTGAGGCATAACATTATTTGTAGCCACGCCCTGGGCATCCAGGACGGCCCAGAGTGCGGCTGCTGCTGCTCTGTGCTGAATTCCCTTTGAAGAGTGAACACTGCCAAGCCAGAGACTATTGACTAGCACAAGACCATCTTGGTGGATCTGTGTCTTTGGGGGGGAGATGGGCTGAGAGAGGGAGAAAGACTCTGTTTTACTAGTTTTGCTTTCACCATTGTAAGAGTAATAACAGCAGCAATAATAAATACGAATGCATCAGCGATGCTACGTTTCTCCCTGCAAAATCTTCATTGCTGTTGACAGAACCAAAAGCTCAGAGAGACAACATCTTCACATAATGGAACCTATCTGAAAGTTTCTTTCACCAATTATATTCTCTCTTATTCGACCATAAGGTTAACAACTTTAATGGTCGTATCCAGAACTCGGAATAAGAAACTAGTACTCCTGGCTCTCACTCCCAAGACAACATAACAGTCAGGTTGCCACAATCTAGAACATTTCCTAAGAACAAATACGCAGTCAGTATTCTAGTAAGATCTCCAACAAAAAAAAACTCAGTAATTGAACTGCAAATTCCTGCCAAGTATGTAAAACAACCCCGTAATAATTCACTGACCCATAAAGCAAGTTATCTTTTCAGGTACAGACAGAAATAAAACCGCTTTCCCCAGTCTGCATATAACCTCAGTGACTCAGCAGATGCCACAACTTTCAGAAGTGGCTACTTCGGCAAAGCTGACCCAGATGTCACTTAATTAATAGTATTCAGGGTACTTAGGAGAGCAGCAAAGGTGATAGGAACCTACAAGCCCCGAAGCAAAGGCGGGCACAGCGGTATCAGACAGCACAGCAGCAAAGCAGGAGGCAAGGACAACAGGAGTCTGTGGGTTCTCCAACCTGACGGGTACCAAGCAGCAGCCAGAGTGCCAGGGAAGCAGAAAGCATTGCAGCAACCAAAGTGTTCATGGCGAGTATTCTCTTTTCCCTCCCAGGAGCCAAACTATGGCTGCAAAGAGCCTCTGTATGTGCACAGGCCCAGTCTTAAGACAGGTTTTAGGGAAGCACTAATAGGAATGGGCAGGGGTCTGTGTAGCAAGCACAAGGGTCGCAGCTTCCCTCACGATTCCCTGCAGCCTCTGACTGGTTGCGAAGATTAAAACCACCCAAACAAAACATACAGAGAAGAAAATTAAACGACGAGCAACAGATAAGGATCTCCATTGTGTGCGTATGATTCAGCATGAACATTCTTGACATCCTACAACTAGTTTGCATTATTTAAAGATTGTATTTCATTTGTGTAACAAGAAATCCAGGTTGCTGTTCTGACCTGAAGCAACAGTACAATTACACAAACCCCCTGCCCTGCTAAAACTCAAGATATACACCACAATTTCAAAAACAACTACAACCACACTTCTTGCTAATTTAAAAATAAATTTACCTCCCCAGTTCCGCTAGCAATATTGGCAAGTCCTCCGGGGTACAGACAAGCCTGAAGGTTATCACATGCAGCACATTCAGTTTATCAGTATAATGCTACCCAACCTCACACAGAACTGGGTTTGTAAATTAAAATGAGCAAGCATGGCTCTGCACCACAGTTTCCTGCTTTCTGTATCTTCATCTGCTATCAGCAAAATCTAACTGTCTCAGATGTTGTCACACAAACACAGTTTTACACTGCAGAGCATGGTTAGACAAGGAATTTGTTAAAATAAGACCAGAAAAAAATCAAAAGCCTCCTGTCTGTCTCCTAATGGTATTCAGAAAAGACCATAATATACTACACATCATCCACATTTATTTTATTTTCTGTTTATTAAAGGATGATGGATTTCAAGTTGAAGTTTTCAAGCTAGAAAGATATCGAAGGCCAACTTTATACCATGCAAACTAACTACACTGCCACCACACCTGCTGCCTCCTCTTTTTCAACAGCATAACTGAGCAGTCAAACAGACAACCAGGAACAGTACGTAGTTCTCCACTTATACTTCTATTTCTCTACCTGAAAAATTGAAAGTAAATAGAAGAGAAGACAACCAGATACTCATTTCATACATTTCTTACGATCAATTCAGCATCACTGTCTCTAACAAAAGTAGATACCTACAAAGGCTGACAGAGGTAAATTAGATCTTAAAGAGTGACCAAAGAATTTTCTTGTATTTAGAACAACTTCTTCCACAAAATCTTCTAAGTGACCATAGCTGCAGACTAATAGGCAGTGAGAATGGAAAGAGAAAAGAAATTTCAAATACCTTTTCTGTCACACCTTGCATATTGAATTGCAGAGCGTTAAGAAGGGTACAAATCTGTGTTTATTCGTGTCTGTATGTATAAAAATATACAGAATTCGGAGCAGTCGTTTTGCAGATTGAAGAACAGGAAGCACCTCTGATATAACTTCACAGTGAAAGTCCCCTGAAAAACATAACTGCACTTATAGTGCATACATATCATTGCTACCTCCCCTTTCCTCTTTCTTTCTCACATCTGTCTTCAGATAACTCCTCTTCAATGGTCTCTTAATTTGCATTTATTCTGGGAAATTTAAAACCACTTTCGCTACAGGAAACTCCAAATGTCTTTTCCACATCACAACCTAGCACTCCCTTGAAAGATTTTTTTTTTTATTTTCTTAAGTAACTCTTTGTATTAACATCTTTTCATAAACATTGCAGTGTATTGCATTTCCCTCATTATTCCATTTCTGATTTGTACATCTTTTCTTCCAAACTCTTTTCTCTTCAAACTGCACTTCCAGAATCTATGCACACATGCTAACTGAGGCCACTCTGACCTCTTTACTGTGTTTATTCAGTGGTTTCCATTCCACTCAAGCATTCAATTTCTGCAAAACCCAACAGTTCCTTCAGAATGTCAACATGAATTTATTAAAAATGAAAATTAAATCACAGGAAGGATTAACTATTTTCTGTAATAAATTATTCCCTCCACTTGAAGGTAGAATGCAAAGTACCTCAAGAATTTCATTAGTGATTTTTACCTCTGAACAACTTTCTCAAGTAACTACTCTTGCAACCAATTCTGATAAGCAATAAAAGAATTTGGAGTTGCATTTGACTCCACCACTCATCTGGTAGCACCCCTTTTTGCCTGTCTCTCAGTTACCTTGCTGACACAACAGAATAGCAATTGGGCATAAATTGATTGCTGGTGAGCTCAACTCTGCATACACTTGTTAAAAATTTTTCCATAACTGAAAGATAAAGTTTACAATTACTTGTAATTTCAGTGGACAGAATGATTACACTCAGCAAGCTTTCTAATGGGACTGCTGTTATGTTTGACTATAGCTCTCCAGATACAAGATTTACACTACAAAAATGGAAGAAAAACAAAGGTTTTCACTCAAGATATTCACAAACTAACTATACTGTTAGGAAGTTTGTATCTTCCACTCCACGTTACCTAATCTAGAGAGGGAATGCTCAACTATGAAAAATGTATTTGACTTTGCATTCAGGCTGAAAATGAGGAAGAATTTAATGCAGTTTTTAGTTCTTTAGAAAATAGCCCTGGATGCCGATTTTTTTTTTTAAAAAAAAAAAAGGATGAGGGGGGAAGAAAGAGCAGGTAGAGATCTTTTATGCGAACACAAAATCCAAAACATTTATTGTTGTTTTAGAACTTTCTATTGAGAAAAAGCTACTTATTTTTCAATTATGTGACAGGACACCACAGTTTGAAGCCATTTCGGAAAGCAGAAGCACTGAAAATTGGTACTGAGGTGGAGAACTTGCAAACCTTCATACTTGGATTATGATAGTTTCATAACAGCAATAATCAGGCTGCATTTATTTAGGACACTAAACCCACCTCCTAAAATCAGCAACAGATTTCAAATACCAGCCAGGAGAAAGCTTAGAGAAAGTCTGCTTTTGTCCCACAGAACTTCACAGTTCAAAGTTCAAGCAGAAAAATATTATCAATACACAAGGAGTCCCAAAATAGTTTCTTTCCCCTACCCCAAAGTCTGGATTTTCAGAGGTTAACAAGAAACAGGGTATCCATTTTCCTCCTCCACTCCCTTTCATCTCATTCAGGCTGCTACTTCCTCCTAAATACTGCTGCCTGACAGACACAGAGATGTTCTTTCTCCTTGTCAATGACAAGAACAAGGATTAGGATGCGAGTATGTGTGTCCTCACAGGAACACCTAAGGCTCCCGTATCCCCCCCAGCTACCCACTTGGTAAATCTGCCACTGAACCACTTACCCAGATTACCTCTACATATGCAGCGTTACTGAAGCAAAATGAAATAAATACACTATGTGCATAACACACAACAGGCTCACGCAGTTAGAAGAAGAAAAATAAGTAAAAAAAAAAAAGATACTTATACCCTTAGAAAGTGGAAAGCCCCAAAGATCCTCTGAAGCTGTAGTAAGAGATTAACATAAAACCTATTTGTGTCATTTATTGTAGTTCTTGCTCTCTTTTCCATAGTGGAGAGCCAAGTTTATGGAGGTTTATAAAAACTAAAAGCCTAGGTCTGCAACGGCATATCAAAGAGGCCCAGAGGTACTAACAGCCAGTCTTACATGTGCAGACATACACAGGCACACACAGATGCCCAGTAAAAAAGACAGTTTTATTTCTAAAACTTTGAATGGCTTTCCTAAAACCAGTATTACTGCAAGTTATCTGGTACATTACATGAAATACAAAGTAATGAGTTTTGGGGTTTTTTTTAAGTTTTTATAAGCAACTGTTTGGAAAAATCCACTTTAATCATTCCTGGCTAAACTAGTTGAGAATAAGTATTCACAAAATGTTTCTAAAAAACCTAAGAAAGCACTCTGGAGAAGAGGTAGCAGTTACAGAGAAGAGAAAATACTGCAAATGCCATGATGTATAAGTTGTTCTAGAATAAGTACTGTGTTCCCAGACTACACAGTTAAACATAATCACTGAAAGGCAGAGAAATGTAGGGGTAGCTACTTTTATTTTCATGATATCAAAACTACATTTCCTTTGCAAAGAAAGTAATCTTTTCTTTGTAACATAGACTCAATAGAACATTGTACTGCAATATGTTATGGTTTTGGATATAAGAAATATTAAGATATAAAGGCGGATATTTAGTCTGAACAACACAGTACATAAAACGTATATGCACAACACAAGAACAGTTCCACTTTGTACTCACTCTTACAAAGTTGTCAGGGAACAAACCTCTTCTGCCTTTGAGCTGTCCTTCCCACCAGCCTCCATCATCTTTCTTGATATTGGTGATTATGTCACCTACAGTGATCGTCAGCTCATCATCATGTTGAGCTTTGTAGTCAAACTCCACTATCGCCTCCACTAGAAGAGAAACACACATATGCATAATTATTGACTACATTTAAGTTTCCGTGCCTTTGAAAGGAATAAAAAACCAGCAATCCAATCATATATTCTCAGTGAAAGTAAGATATTCAGTTTAACCAAGAGGCAACATGTAATGGTAACATTTTGTGGGTAACTTGCTACAAGAGAGGCCAAAGCAAAAAAACAACACAGGAATGCCCATCACAGTTAAGGCAACAAATGGCATGTGTTTTTCTTTACTGTTTAAAGGAAATTAACTTGCGATGCCTCAGCAGTATCTACTCTGGCAGCATGACAAAGTTTATTCATATTTTTTGGACAACGTTATAGCTTTTGTTTATGGGATGTCTAAAGCATTTTATTTCTGGAAAGGTTCTCAAATCAATAAGCATCCCAAACCACTGCACTTACTTTGCTAAATACATCAATATTAACCTAAAGAATATTTAACGAGAATTTTTTGCATCATGCTGAGTTTCACTGTTGTTTATACAGAAATGCAGAGCTTTGCTGCACGAACACACTCTTGCAGGGTTTCACCAAAGGGAGAAAAATATACTTTCACTTGTAATTATGCATCAGAGGATCTGAAGATGACTACTGCTCTGAATGTCTGCTATCAGAGGTGTGTTATAAGCTTGCTACTATTATATGGTGTGTCTTTACCTTTTCATGGGAGGACTCCCCATCCCTTGACACCATACACACAAAAAAGTCCCTGTAGAGAACTAAGAAAGACAGAAAAATGCTTTGGAGAATAAAAAATAATAGACCTGAGGTATTCAAATATGGAAGCCATAGCTATATCTAGGGGTTTGTCAATATCTACTCGGAGGAGCCAGATTGGCAAGGTCAAGGATAGTCCTATTTGTAAATACATATTTGTAAATTACTCCTGTTTTCTTCAGTGGAAAACCAGGCCTCAGGACATTCCACCTAACATTTAGCACTTCAACCATCAAAACAGCAAAATGAGAACTAGTAATACATATCCGCTTTCTCCACAAATGACTGTGCTATGTAAACCCTGCAAGATGTGGCCAGCAAACATGCAATACAGCTCACAAAGCAAAGCTAACCATTACACCACAGACAGTAAAAAGGTTCTGCCTAAATAACAGAAACCCTGAGGACTAAACTGAGTTAAGCTGACAGGAAAGCAGAGTTATTCCTTCCCAACCCCAAAATGTCACACAGACACAATGCTGAACATCTCCCTCCCCCAGAGCCTACAAGTCATAGCTAAAAGTGTTCTGACTTTCAGATACACCAAGGCTACGGTTGATAATATCCATCTATTGCTTCTTCTCTGAAGCCTCCAAAAATGATAAAACCAGTTCACAAGAGGCCTGCTAAACTACAAAATGAACAACAAAAGAGAAAGAGTTGGAATCACAGATTACAAGCTGATATGCAAACAGAACTTGAGAAATCTACCACTGAAACGTAACTGAAAAATCAGAGTCATTCAGACCTCAGGTCTCTAGTTCAGACTCCTGTTCAAAGCAGGACCAGCTCTGAGGTCAAACCAGGTTACTCAGAGCTTTGTCCTCGTGGGTCCTGAAAACCTCCAAGGACCGAGGTAAGGAACGCAAGACAACCTGCTCCACTGCTTGACTGGGACAAAAGTTTTCTTTCTACAGCCCATTGGAACCTTTCTTGTTTCAATTTACATCCATTGGTCTTGTTGTCCCACCATGCACTGATATGAAGAGCCTGACTCCATCTTCCTGATAACCTCCTTGTAGGTGTTGGAAGGCTACTATTAGGAACTCCCATTTTCTCTTCCCCAAGCTAGACAACTGGAGTTCCTCTACCCTCAGGTTGCTCCACTCTTTAGCACATCAACTATTCCACCTATTTTGTATCAACCACAGACTTGAGGAGAGTGCATTTCACTGCCTTCTCAAGTAATTGATGAAGATGTTAAACAGAACAGGTCCCAGGACAGCCCCTGGTGGTATTCCATTTATTATGACCTTTCAAGTAGAGTACAACCCATTAACCACTACCCAAATCACACAACATTTGGAGTTGGAAGGCACCTCTGTAGACCAAGCCCCCTTATTCAAGAAGGGACAACTGAAGTGCAGGGTGCTCAGGGCCTTATGCAGCTGGGTTTTGAACATCTCTAAGGACAGAAATTCCAGTGTTAGTTAAGGTTAAAAAGGTTCTCTTACCTTGAAATGGATTTTCTTGTATCAATTCATGCCTATCGCCCTGTCTACTGCGAAGATGACTCTGGCTCCACTTCCTTTACTCCATCACATCACACCACACATTCAGACACACTGATAACATCACCCTGAGCCTTCTCTTCTCCAGGCTAAACAGTCCCATCTCTCAGACTCTCCTGAGATGTAAGATGTTCCGATTCCCCAACCAACTCCACAGCCTTTACTGGACTCGCTCCAGTATCTCCATCTCTCCCTTGCACAGCAAAACCCAGAATTAGACACAGCACTCCAGATGTGCTTCACCAGAAAGGAGCAGAGGAGAAGGATCATCTGTCTCCACCTGCCTCCTGCCAGTCCTCTGCCTAATACAGATCAGGAAGCTAGGAGCTGCATTTGCACAAATTTGCACAAGCATACATTGCTGCCTTGTGGTCTACTTGGTGTCCACCAGGATCCCCAGGGTCCCTCTCGCCACAGCTGTTTTCCAGCCACTCAGCCTGGGGTTATTCCTCTCCAGGCGCAGGACTTGGCATTTCCCTTTGTTCATGGAGATCTTGTTAGCCCATTTCTCCAGCCGTTGAGGCTTTTCTGCATGGCAGCATGACCCTCTGGTGTGTCAAACGGACACAGTTTTGCATCATCTGCACACTTGCTGAGAGTGCACTCTGCCCTGTCATCCAGGTCATTAGTGAAGATGCTGAGCAGCACTGGTCCCATTTATCCACTCCTGCCGCACATTGCCAGTCACCAGCCTTCAGCTGGACTTTGTCCTGCTGATCACAACCCTTTGAGCCGAGCACTTCAGCCAGTTTTCAGTTCACCTCACGGTCCATTTACCTGTTCTACACTTCAACAGTTTGTCAATGAGGATGATGTGGGAGACAGTGTCAAAAGCTTTGCTGTAGTCAATGTAAACAATGTTCACTGCCCTCCCACACTCCACCAAGTCAGTGACCCCATCGTAGAAGGCTAATAGATTGTACAGTACATATCAGGGTGGCTGAAATCCTCCATGAGGGCCAAGTCCTGCCAGCATGAGCCTTACTCCAGTTGTCTGAAGCAGGCCTCATCAACTACTTCTGCCTGGTTGGGTGGTTTGTAGAGACACCAACCACATCATCATCCACATTGGTCTGCCCTCTAACCCTAACCCACAAACTCTCAGGTAGTTCATCATCTATCCCACAGCCAAGCTCACGCATTTAAGCTGCTTTGCTCCATGAAGAGTACTCCCCTTCCTTGCCTTCCTAGCCGGTCTTTCCCAAAGAATGTGCATCCTTCCACTGCAGCATTCCAGTCATGTGAGGTATCTCTTATCGTCTTCATGATCCCAACGAAATCATAACTCTGCAACCGCATGCAGACATGTAATTACTCTTCTTTGCACCCCATGCTGTATGCATGACAGCACAGACATTTCAGAGAGGCAACCAGCCACAGTGATCTCCCAGAAAGCGTACAAGAGTTTTCCCCGTAATTCTGAAATGCACTTCCTTGTTTATACTAATGGAAGGGCTCCCTTAGTCCTGTTTTGTTGCTTACCAGGTCCCTACTGTTTGCACCACCCCATGCATTTTGTTTGCCAACCTGGTCCACTGCTTCCTCACGTTATTTTTGGTCATCCTCTCCCTCCCCCATTATCACTATTTTAAAGCCCTCCTTACCTGGTTGGCCAGCCTGCTGGCAAAGATGCTTTTGCCCCACTTAGTCAGGTGAATCCCATCTTTTTCAAGCGATCCTCAGAGAGGGTCCCATGATCACCAAACTAAAACTCTGTTGCTGACACCAGCTATGGAACAAATTGTTACCTGCAGGATCTGATCACTCCTCCTCACATTCTTCCCCCTCTCTGAAAGGATCAAGGATAAAACCATCCAGGCTCCCATTCCCTTGACCGTCATCCCAGAGACATATCGTCACAATTAATACTTTCCAGATCACTCCCAGCAATATCTTTGAAGCCTCTACGGAAGAGTAGCAGGGTGCAGTAGTCTGAAGGCCGGACAAGCCTTGACAGTAGTTCCACAATGTTCTAGATTCAAGCCCCTGGGAAGCAACAAGCCTCCCTAGATGACAGGTCAGGTCAGCAGATGGGAGTCTCCATCCCCCACAGAAGGGAACTTCCCTACTATTGTATCACTTGCCACTTTTTCCTGGTGCTCCTGCATGGCTCAGATTCAGCCAGCTTGGCTGTTTCTTACAATTTTTCTCACCACCAAATGACCAATTGCGCAGCCAGTCCCCAAGCAGCAATTGTGGAACTCGCAAATTTTGCAGAGCTTCCCAAGCTCACAGAAAAGTTTGAACTCATGGAAAAGTTCACGTCCCCCAGCCAACCCCCATTTATACACTGAGCATGACGTCCATGGTATGGAGTATTTCCATTGGCCAGCTTGGGCTGGCTGCCTGGCTGTGCTCCCTCCCAGCTCCTGCCCACCTGCTCATTAGCTGAATATGGGAAACTGAAAAAAGTCCTTGATTTCTTAGCACCAACTAAAAACATCCGTGTATTATCTACATTCTTCTCATACTAAATCCAAAACACAGCAGCTACTGGGAAGAAAAATAAGTCTATCCCAGCTGAAACCAGACAACCATCCAAGCAATTTTTAAACCCACTTAGTTGCCCTGCAGCACACCACCACCACTACTGAGCCATTCCACATCACCTTCGGTGGAGTTTCTGGACCCCTTCTGGGCCAACTGCTACACAAACCAGAGAATCTGTCGAACTTGAACTACCCATTCCAGTTAGAGAAAATAATAAAAAAGACATATTTCTAAAATACAGATAAAAGTCCCTAAAAATAGCATTGATATTATCTATATATGCATACTTTACCCCAGCGAGAGAAATCAGTAAAGTTGGTTCAGAAGCTGTATTTACTGAACAGCTTTCCAAAGACCACTGGATTGAGGCAGCAGCACCAAGGTACACACACTACTGTAAGTCTCACACCAATGAAAATGTGTTATCTCCACGGAACACAAGAGCACTCAGTCTCAAAAAAGGCAAAATTCAGACTATTTAGCAGAGTATTTGCAATTTGGTTGAGCCTCAGGAACGACCTTTTGAGAGCAACGCCCTGCATCCTTCATTTTTAAGCAGCCTACTAGGATGCGCTTACTCTCAGGACTCACAGCTTATACGCTGCTTTTTGTATATGCCAAGTCATTTGTCCTCCCTACTTAGGAAGCTTTTAAATCCTATTCTCATTTTGCTGTGGATGCAATTACATACTGCTTTGCTCTGAGTTCTCCCTAAGCAACCAGGAGGTGGTTAGAGAGCTGTAAGGGGGAGATGGCAATGGAGCAGAGATTCTGGCTGGTTCCAACTACTGATTATTCACACACTCCTCAACACTCAGACTGAAGGAAGACGCATGGAAGGAAGGCAAACAACTCTCACTCTCTAAGTCCCATGCTTGAAAAGAGTTCTAGTACCTGTTGCTGTGCTTGCAGTTTTCCCCTGAGAAGGCTGAAAAAACTGACATGATTCTTGACAGTTTCGTTTTCTTATTATGTTCTCTCTTATGAAGAGAAAGCAAAAGGTAGGACAGGGCTGTTGAGCTGACTCTACAGCTGCTTGGATAGGCTGGAGGCACTGGAGTTATCTTCCTGAAGTTTGTCTGCCTTGCACAAATTCATAGACAGACAGCTGCAGCTGTTCAACCACTTTTGTTTTACTGGAAGTTTAATTAAACAAATAGAAAAACCCCTTTACTGTGCAGGCTCTTCTCTGTCTATAAAAGTTTCCACTTATTAAAAAGCACATATAAATATTTTTAAAAGCTGTCTTCTCTTGGAGAATTTGATTACTCTAACATAAGTGTGTGTACGCTGTCAGAGACATACAAGTCACCAAAAATGGACCACACAATCAAGATGTTCACAAACTCTTCAAAGGAAACCAAGAGCATGGTTTGGAAACAGGAATAAGCACACACCTAACAAATGTGCAGACTGTGACAAACTGACAGGAAGGTACTACTGAGATCACTCAAAATTCTCATTTATCACACTACTAAAGCTTGCAGAGCATATGACAGCCCAAAAGTGCTTTGTAATTTATAGGTCCATGCAGATGCAGTTTTTAGATCAAGCTCATTTTAAATTAAGCATGCTAAACCACACCACATTCTCAAATTGTGTTTTGAAAAATTCATTCTGCTGGTCAAATGTAATCTTTTTTTTTTTTTTCTTTTGAGGTGAAATTTTGCCTTCATGGAAGCTGGACTGATACTGGAGACAACACTGATCCAGATACGCTAAGAACAAGGCAGATCTGAGTTTTGCTCCACATCTGTAAGTACAACATACCTCACCCCTGAAGTGCTGTGCTAGACTTCTCCTCAGGAACTGGACTAAAACAGTGTCCCAGTTTGCACAATGTTTTATGATGTGATAAAACACTCCATGGAGAAAGAGCTCAAACTAATTTTATTTGTTAACCAACAAAGGCTGCTCTTAGGGCCAGCTCTGCCAAGGTAAACAGCTTGTTACATTAACAGCCAAAATCCAAATCCTTTTTAAGCCAAATGCAAAATTGGGGCAGACAGATCTGGCTTCCTTTTTTGGTGCATTTTTCTTCAAAATACTGTAGTCCTTGATGCCTGAAAGTCAAACCTGCCGCAGCTTGCAAACTTTAGCTATTAGACTCTTTCTGTTGGAAGAAGGCATTTTTCACATTAGGAATGAAAAGTTATTCAAGTTATTTTGATCTAAAAGGGGAATGTTCATTCCCATGCCAACACAATCAGCTATTCCTAGCCTTATATTACCTTCAATCAAAATCGTAACATAAAAAGTCATGAAACGGAATCAAAGCTAGTTATTACCAACCCTGCTGGAGACTGGCACATTACAATTCATTACTGCAATGCCAGGGAGAAAGTTTTTTTTAATTTAATGCTTATTGGTTTGGCTTTAAAACACAAAATTTGAAATGTTAACGCTGCGAATCAGGAATTCAAATGTAACCTCTCAGCTACAATTAAAATAAGCATATCTGGAAAAAACTCGTTGATTAAAAGTTTAACTTTTCCCACCTTTCGTTCCCCAAATTAGGCTTACATACACATGTGAAATGATTTTGTGGATAATTACAAACATTTTTCCTATTGAGTAGTTTACTTGCCACATTTTAAATTACAAGTAAAATCTAATCTCTTAAAACTGACCTAGTCAGAATAAGCATTTCTTTAATAATGACACCAATATTTGAAGACAGAAGTGTCTCAGTTTCTGCTATTTTCAATTATTGCACAGTGTCTTTCCAAGCAAGAAATGATTCAAGAAAAGAAACAGAGATTTGCTACTGTGCAACAAACCCGACGTTATTAAAACAGCTTCTGGTGACATCTGAAGTGTGTAGGCACAATGGAAACGTTATTAACGTCTTTGGCGCTATTCCACCCAAGTAACAGCATCCATATGGCACATCACCTTCTGCAGCAGCATGGTTTCACACACAAACGCAGACCTTAAAACCAGCGCATACAGTTAGACGTGGCAGTCAAAGAGTTAAGAGCTTCTCTACTGTAAGTTTTATGTTTTCACTTGTTAGTCCCTCAGCTTTGTGTGAATGATAAACACGTTGCATTGTCTTACCCAAAAAGCAGAACTGAAACTAGACAAACTACCTTCAAATATTCTACACCAAAGCTTCAAATTAAATTTCAAACTACATTTCCTTAGAAGAGAGTGCGACAGAGCTTTTCTCTTTTGCATAAAGCTAACTTCAGAAGTAACAAAGACTAACAGCATGAACAGGCATCACACAACAATCTTACTCTTATGCCACGCTCCACATAAGCCTCTACAGTAATGTCTCAGTGACTACCGTAGGCCTCATATTCTCTACCACCTGCAGTAAATTGATCAGTTATTAAAACCTATTAATCAAGAAGTTGGAATGCACTGCGTTTCTGCTACACTACATTTCTCTTATAAAACAGTTACAAAGATTCATTTGGTAGCAAATACCTAATAGTTTACCAATATTTCATTATAATTACATTTTATAACTGGCTAACAATCTGGCCATCAAATTCCATCTGCCTCAAAACTTGCTAGACAAGGTCTTACTTCAGAAGTGCTGTTCTGTTTGAGACCTAGGTATGAGGTGGTGAACGTACTAGGCTTTTAGTGCTTATGGGACATACTTAAGAAAAAAAAAAAATCAGAATTTTTGCTACACAACAGGTTGCAATAAAGCTCTTACTAAAACATTAGGAGCCACTAGGAGGAAAAAGATCTGTACCTTTTACAAGACCAAATTACAAAGCATGACTTACATTCTGAACTCCAATGAAAAAAAAAAACCAAACTGAAAATAAAACCCAAACTACATTACATTGAACAGTACTAGTTTCCTAACCTAGACCCGGAGGGCCAGAACGCCTGAACACTAAATGTGACCTACAAGGCTGTTGTTTTCTGAGTTCTAGGAACACCGAGCTGCTGGCAGGCCAATCACGTGTGGGATGCTGTGCTACAAATGTGAAGGAGGCGGCGGAAGACAGATTCATATAAGGTCTGGCAGAATTTATTACATAATGCACAGAACTGATGAAAGGGGAATGCAGTGGTATAACCACTGAATGCCCATCGGGGGCTCCAAAAGTCCTTCCTACCCAAAACCATCACAGCTATTGCAGGCATCAGCTGTAACTTCCCTATGATGATTATAACTAAATGGTTGTTAGCACCTGGGAAGAAGAGTTCAGATGGGGCTCTTCTACTAGAGAACAAAATAATCTGTAGTTTGTAAAAACTCAGCTCTCTCAATGTCATTACACTTTATAATTCTAGATGAAGGAGCCACTGAATAGCCCTTTGAAGCATCACTCTACCAAAATGGAAACACCTATTGCCACGTGCTATCTCTGAAATGCACACAAAAAACAATTTAATAATAATAATAATAAACCACTAACTTTACAGTTTAAATGCAGATTGTAACTGGGATTTTCAAAAAAGCTTGATCTCTTAGTTTTGTACCACATCTGTGGCAGAAAAAAATAACTTAAACATTTTGTATCTGCTTGATTGAAATCAATTATTGAAGGAGCATAATTTTATTGAAAAATTAATTCCAAATTTTGTTCAATTTTTAACATTTTTTCTTTTGCAACACTTACTACCAGGAATAATATTCTCTGCTAAAAGTATTTGCAAGGATTCAGCTTCATGAAAACGAAAAGCTTGAGGGGGAAGAAAAAACAATATCAGAAGGAAAACCGGCACTAATCACTCTTCAAGGGGTTAAATCCATGCTACATGATAAACAGCAACTCCTCTGCTAAGACAACATCTTTCAGTTTATATTATATTTTCCTATTTCCCCTTCGAAAACAATGGAGGGGGGAGCTAAAGGTCATAGTCCTAGAATAGTATCTTCACTGAATCACTCTGTCAAGGAGCAGAGCAGTCACAGATGGGGCCACCGAAGTCACGCTGCACATGGACCTTTTTATGTTGTAGTCCCAGTCCCCTCCCACAAGCCATAAATGCTCTTCACCCAGTCTGCACACTCGGAAACATACCAGGCAGCCACGGAGCACTTAGGACAGATGGGAAGCATCTGAGAGGAACCCCTGTTGTGTGCAGTTCACATGTACGCACACACGCAGGCAGAGAAACAGAGGAGCTGTGCAGAGAACCCCAACCAAAACCTAATTTGGAGGACAGAGTGAACATTTGGCCTAGGGCTGTCCTGACATGACTCTTCTCTGGGCAGCAGCAGAGCCAAAGCCACTCCAGCTGACACAATGCCCAAGCTGTCCTCCAGGAAAAGTGGAGAGCTAGTTTTCTGTTTTTCAAAGAGGGATCAGTATGCTTGGTTCCAGCCTTTAAAACACACAAATACCAAGTTATTCTAGTGGAATTTACCCAGCAGGACAAGAAATAGTTTATATTCCAGCTAAGGCATTTGGTATGACCACCGCTCACCACAAAAATCTCGCACCTACAGTTAGGTTAATAAAGAACAACAGTAAGTCAGCACCTTCGTATTTCTGTATATATGTGGGATGTTTCCATATAAAATACACATCCCATAGCAATTTGTGGGAAACAACTTCAGGCAGGTACTTCTAATAAATGTTTTGAATTTTTTCAGCTTTTCTTAGGCCTATCATACTAGGTGCTGCTCACTGAATCTATTATGTCACACTCATATCTCTGATATAAACATTTTAAACAACATGCCAAAGCACATCTGTTCATCAGAGATGTTCACGCACAGGCAACTGCAAAGCAAGCAAGAAAAGATCATTGTGGTAGTTCTAAATGGCAGCAGTTACGTCTGTATTCTCAAAGGTTCCCTTAGGTACCACTTTGGATCCAACAACACATGTTTAACTTCTTCATCAACGACCTGGATGAAGAGTTAGAATGTACCCTCAGCAAGTTTGCTGATGACACCAAACTGGGAGGTGTGGTAGATACACCAAAAGGCTGTGCTGCCATTCAGCATGAC
>Ga0065711_1004845_pt1 | contig 26519 bp, 28 predicted proteins | sample Hoacrofraction12_FD_59098 | JGI IMG/M metagenome (GOLD analysis project Ga0065711, IMG submission 59098) | Hoatzin crop microbial communities from Cojedes, Venezuela - Epithelial fraction 12 v2 (version 2) | ecosystem: Host-associated > Birds > Digestive system > Esophagus > Crop | place... | reverse complement strand
AAAAAAAAAGGCCACCCTCTTGTTATCTTAGCTGTCATCAGCAGTCACCTTTTCAAAAACAAGCAGGCTAGATGCAGAGTATTCCTGTAGATGAGCAAACAGAAAGCTGCTGCAGAAAAACACGAGAGCGAGATGGAGAGCAGCGAGCGCTGAGGATGGCTGCTCAGGTCCTCCTGGGCTTGCTGAAGGGATGGCTTTGCTGGTTTTTTTTTCTAATATGGTGCCACGCTTTTCACCCCTGGAGAGCTAATTGCCAAACAAAGGGAGTGCACCAGAAGAAGGCACGCAAAGCTATTCGTGGCACGGGCTCCGGCACCCTCTCCAGCAAAATAAAGCGATGATGTTCATGGGAGCGCACAACAGGCGCTCCCCAAAATAACGGATTAATAGGGGCGGCTCGGCGATGGCTGTTGGTGAGGGCAGGGAGCACCGGGGCACATGGGGAGGGGGCAATGGGACGGCTGGTGTTTCTGCCGAGCTGCCGCAGGAGCACCCTGCCCTGTCCCCCCCCCCGGGCACAGGGCCACCTCCAAACCCCGGGGCTCGCTCCTCGGGGCAGCAAGCGGAGATGAGGGGCTGCGGCGCAGCGGAGAAGGGGCTGCCCCAGCTGGAGGGTTTCCCATCCGCTTGTGCCACCTTCTCCCAGGTCTCGGGAGGAAGGAGGGACGCGGAACACTTTTGGGGTGGTCACAAGAGCGAGGGGCATGGGTGTAAGAGCCCGGAGAACAGCAGAGGTGTCAGAGGCATCATCCGGATGCGTTAAAAACCTCCATTCTGAATAAACATCAACACTCGCTGTCTTTGCCGAGCCACATCCCCAGCCTGTTGGGTTCGCTATTAACAACAATCCCTGCAACTTTCTCAGCCTTGCTGTTTACACAAGCTAGAGCTTTCATACATAAAATTCTTAAATGAAAACAGTAAAGAGCAGCTGGCGCCTCTTGGAAAACTCGTAAAAAGTCTGTTTCCAAACAGCATCCCTTCTATACCATAAATTTCTGTATTTCTCACTCCCCTCATTCCTTACTTCGAAAGACATTTGCATGAAAACAGGAACTTATTAAAGAGTTCATCTGCTCCTGCTGTTAATTTCCCACCTGAAGCCAGAATCCCCCGGGTATGACATCATTAGCACAGGCTCTGGAAATGATCATGAAGTCACAAACAGCGGGTTAGGGCTCCACTCGGGGAATAAACAAAGAGAAGACAGAACGTCTCTCGCTGCCAGATCCCCAGATCCTTATCCAGTTTTTCCTGGAGCAACATCCCATTGACTTCAGCGGGACGCTGACCAAAATAAGGCTGTCAGCGGTTGGTGTTTCAGCCATTCCTCCCATCCTGCTCCTGCCTCCAGGGCGTCAGGGACTCGCCCCGTGCAGCAGGTCTGGGACACAAGAAGCCCTGCCCCGCGTGATGCTGGTCCTCCCAGCACCACTTCCTCCCCCTGCTCCCTGCAAAGCACAGAAAAGAAACACAGGAACTAAAATGTCTCCTCGTGTGAGGATGGGAAGACATAGCAACAATGTCTTTTATCAGAACAGTTCCAGCAACACTAATCCAGTCTACATATTTCACCTCCTGCTCCACGAAAAGTACAAGAAAATGACTGTGAACTTAGAGAGTTTCATTAAATTTCTTTTCACGCATAAAAGTTTTTGACACAAGTGAAACCCTCCCCTCCCATCACCAGGCACGCACAGCTAATATAAAGTGTATAGGCCAAATACTACTCTCTTCTAAACTGATACCTATGTGCCATGAGATGGCTCTCTGCGTGAGTGCCACGATGCTGCGTCTTTGCAGCAGAGAACATCATCTGTCCCTACACGAACCAGCATGCTCCTTCCAGCAGCCTGTGGTAAGCGGGCTGCTTGCCCTGCTGCCTTCCCACCCTGGGCCAAGCCGGCATCTAGTCTGGGTTGCGAAATGCTAATGCCACTGAGCAGCCATCTGAGGATAGATGTCTGCAGATCTACATACCCACGAGACAGGGATGTGGCTGAGCTGGATGGGGACAGCCTGGTTGGGGACAGCCTGGTTAGGAACAGCGATATTAATATTGCATGGGAAAGGTGGAGGCAGAATATGATCAGATACAGTCCTTCGAGGATTCCTTCAATTCATCCTTGTACTCCAACCTTTAAAGCCTTTACAGACACAGTGCGACATCTTTATCTGGTGCTGGTGTTGGGATCATGGACAGTGTTTCAGTAATACTAGTTGTTGAATACAAGCAGATAATATTCTGTATAGCAGGGGGGAAAGAAAAAAAAAGAGATGTATTCACTCTTGCAAATAAAATAAAAATTCTCCCCTTAGTGAAATCACTTTGATTTGATTGATCACCACGAACCTGCTGCACAGTCATGGGGCTCTGCTTGCATGACCTGAATTGGGCTTGGCTGCTGGCAGACACCGTCTGGGGGAGAGCAAGCCGGCGAGCGCGGCACGACCGCCGCACAGCCATCATCCCCCGGGACTGCCACTCGGCCCCGCTTCCCCCCGCTCCGCTCCCCCAGCACAGCCCGTGGGCACCGCAGCCTCCAGTTTCCTTCGGTTTGGTCCATTGTTGCCGTCCAAGCAAGCCCGAGTGTTTTCCTTGGCGTGGGCTGGCGGTCCCGTCATGCCGTACTTCCTCCACACAGAATAAGCATTATTTAACAGCTCAGATTATTTTGGAGAGATGTTCAGTTTTTTGGGGGTTTTTTTTGAGAAGAGGAGAATGTGTCGAAACTGATCGTACTGGCTGCTTGCGCCTGTTATTTCTGGATGGCCCTCGCTCTCTTTGTATGAAATGTGAGATACAGACTTGGGCAACTTTTCAAGAGGGGCACGGTGCCACTGTCACATGCGCCGTGCATAATGGAGTTGTCACCTCTGTCAAGCTAAGCATGCAAAGAAGGGAAATGCCGGCGCACTGGGGAGAGGTGTCCAGGCTCGGCGCTCGGTCACCCCAGCGCACGCCCAGCTGAGTCAATAAGAATTTGGTCCAAAGCAAGTAACAGCAGGAAGAGCTGATAAAGCTCCTCTGGCTGCTGTTATTTATCCCCTTAGCACAGCACCTGACAGCGTAACCCTAACCTGTCCGAGAAGGGTTGTCCTCATTTCTTGATGTGGGCTTTGAGGATGTAGGCGGACAAAGAGTAAATATTTCAGTGCAACCAGAAGTGTCTCTGACTCATCACATCATCATCATTTTTCTGGGAGCCACTGGCTCCATCCTCTTTTCTCAGCCCTTCCCTTAGGACAGCTCACTCCAGGAGCTCTGCATTTTCTCAGAAAATCCGTAATACTCTCTGCAAGAGTCGGTATTGTTCGTTTTGAAGAGCGAGCAGGAGACCAGCCCTCCCTGGCTCTGCCTTCCAACTTTTGTTTTTCCATTTCCTTACTTTCAAATCGCAGTATAGCAAATGCTCAAGGTCTTCCTCCCACCTGCTTCTCCAAGGCAGTTTTAAATTAGCCACCATTTCCTTCTCTTCTCAGCTTCTCATTTTTTCCAAAGTCTGCACTACCAAATCCTGACGCCCTCCTTCCCTCTTTGTCATTCGAGGCAGCCCCGCGTCGTGCTGCCCATTCATGAGGACCCTTCCGCCCGCTCCGCGGAGCCAATATTCTCCACCTCTGCTCTGCATAAATGCTTTCACCTCCGCATTAGCCTAGCTCTTACGTCCAGCAGCTCCTTTTTACTTCAGGTGGGTTTTTCTGGTGTGTGTGAGTGTCTTCTTTGTGAGCAGCCCTTCACACTCCGCAGGGCTGCCGAGTCTTCCCAAAGCGAGCGCTTTCCTGGGAGGAGAACAGACCATGGCAACAGAAGCGAAGGTTGCTTGCTGGAAAGACCATTTGTTCCTTCCAGTATGAAAACAAAAAAATTGCTGCGAATTCCAAGGGGGCCCACCCTCTGCTCCAGGCATCTTTACAGCTACAAAAATTACAATGTCATTGGTACTAACAGCGAGAAACAGCAACAGCTCATCTCACTGCAACTCCCTTGCTCCAGCAGTGCTCCCGCCAACAGCTGAAGCTTCAGATTAAATTGAGAATCTCCCTCCGCGGCCAACAGCTCGGGCAGCCTTCCCCGGAGGGAAGCTGGGCTGTAGGGCATGACCAGAGAGGTGGTGAACCCCCAGGCTGCTGGAGGCTGTGGGGGGGAAGAGTCCCAGACCAGCAGCTCCCTCTCCATGCAGGAGGAGGGTGGATCAGATCTGATGACTGACAAGTCATTTGACAACACAAATCTGGCCCGGCAGAAGCTCACAGACACAATCTTCCACCTGCACGTTCTCCCGGATCAGCAGCTGGCCATGCTGGTCTCCTCCAGCGAGACCTCCTGCTCTCGGGGAGCTTTCAGGGCGGGCACAGGTCTGCCCTCTCTTGTTGGTGTCCCTGGGTCTCACCACGGACTTGCAGCAGGCAAGTGGATTGCACGGAGCACAGGGGGGGATGACAACGGCCCCCAGGGTGGGGATGTGTGGATGCAGGACGCACTCTGCACTTTTTCTCCTCTCAAGATACCCAAATGTTTTAGGAGAGAGTTGGGTTTTGACTCTTGTGCATCTTTTCATAATACCAGTGAGGTAAAAGTCCCACCACAGTGGGAGAGCTCCGGGCACCTCTCCAACGCGGACTGGCTCTACTCAGGTGGGGTGCCAGGCCGTCAGCTGAAGGGATTGATGCGGGGTGGCTGAGATGGAGGGTGAGAAAAACCACATCCAGCAAACAGGCAGGCACACAGGAGGAGCAGTATTCCTTCAGAGCATGGAAAACCCAGCAGACAGCAGGGAGAAGTCCAAATCTGGCAAGAATCCCCATGGCCAGAGCAGGCTGCAACCCCAACCTACAAGGACCCATGGAGAGCTGGCAGAGGCCAAACAAAACCCCGTGAGACAGTGGTGGGCGGGCTGGTCAGCCAGGCCACAGGCACACCACACAATGCTGGTACAACATAGGCCAAAGCTACCTCCACGAAGCAGCTTGGGGATGGCACAGGGCGCCGATGCTGGGACAGGCGCTGGGCTCCGTCATGGCTTTTCTATTCTTGGCCTGGATGTGGTCTCATCAACTGGACAAAGTCATCTTGCCACAGCTTTGTGGCTTCTCTCCCACTGACCTGAATGGCTCTCCACCACCACAGAGACCCACAGATGTCTCCCACCTCCTGCTGCTTCCACTCACCCATCTCTGGGCTTTCACTCTCCAGACTTCTCTTGGCTCCTCACTTCATTTGTTCTGTTTCCACACAAGGATCCAGGAGCCATAAATGGATCAACATACAGCAAGATCTAAAACTGTCCCATCTTTAAAAAGCCACACACCGCAACGTGTGAGAACTCCCCAGTCCAGCCAGCACAGTGACACGTCTAGCCCTGAGGTACAAGGGTTAAACTTGCCTGGCTTTTAAAATCCCGTAATACATGTGTCCACAGAGCTGTTACACTGCAATTTACTCCAGATTGATGCTCCATTTATCTATCCATAGCCTTGGCATCGTGCTGCTCCTACGCCCCTAAATCACTCTTCTTAGACTCTCCTTGTTTAAATTTCCAGCTCTTCAAGCGAACTCTCCCGCTAATGGTCTCTGCATATCTCCGTGTTCTCACTTTTCAAAATGCTGCCCCTGTCTCACTTCCCATGCAAACATGTTAAGGCACGGCGCTGAAATGCCATGCCAGAAAAAGCAACCAAGGTTGTTTTGGTACGCGCAGTGGTCAGCATGCCCCTCTGGAGAGCCTACCAACATGTAATTAATATCCTGAGCTTCTGAGCCGGATGAGTCCTGTTCCTTCTCTTGTCCAAGCCGCAGAGACAAGAACATCCAGCCTCTCCGACGTCTCACAAATCCTGGGATTGATGTGGAGATACAGAGAAGGAAAGGGAAAAGCTGAAAAGCTGCCATGCTGCCCAGCAACGCTGGCATTGGGATCTGGGACCTTCTAATGCTTGCAGAAGCAAAGATGTCCCCTACCGGCGTGGGCAGGTGGTGACGTTTGACTGAAAGCATCTTATCCAGATGAAATAACTCAGATCTCCCTCTTGAACATACTGACGACCCTGACCCACATCTGCTAAGATGAAGAAATTGGAGGAAAGCCTGGGGAAAATGGAATAACAACACGGCAAAAAGAGGTGTTTACATACAGCGAATAGCTGTAACACCACAATCTCCTTGTGTTTTTTCTGTTTGCCTGCCACACCACTTTGAAAAATCTTTCTCACTCTGCAGGCTTTTGTCCTCTGGGTCAGGGGAGCAAAGGCACGCACCACTGCATGATAATTCTCCTGCGGTGCTCCAGCGGTGACTGCACATTTCAAACCTACGGTGTGAAAGCCTCCCCCCAGGCACCCAGCCAAACGCTGCTCTGCCGCGCTCCTGCACGGGCACCAGAGTCAGCACAGAAACGCATCTGCCCAGGGCTGGCAGCTCCGATTTATTGATTTATTCTGAATACATTGTTCCTCTTGCAACATCCACCTCTCCCCTCCAAGGGCACAAGACCTTTGCACTTTTCTGATGACTTCGTCCTTCGTACTCCCCTCCCACAAGTTATCGGTCGGGGATCTGATGACGGACTTGACCTGAAGGGGCTGACAAAGGCTTCTGATCTGCTTGGCATGGCAGGCAGAGAAATCGATTCACTGAAGTGTCCACGCTGCATTACAGTCAGCAGTGGTTTCCAGGCATGCCATGAAAGGCACCATCATGTCGGTGGGCTTATGGACCTGTTCAGTAGCAGCTCTGGCACTGAGAATCCTTCTGAGTTCCCCGTGCTCTGAAGGCAAACCTTCCCCTGGCCACGTGCATGATACCAAGTATAAAGAATAAAGGTTTCAATTTTTCAGAGTTGTTTTCCCAACAATTTTCACAGGCAAAAAACTCACCGCTGAGGTCCCTCCTGAATGACAGCAACGCCACCTCTTCCCGATGTCTAGGGATATTTCAGCCTTCTTGCTCTGCAGGTTTGCTCTTCAGCACCAACATGGTACCAGCAACCACAGAGAGAGGAGCAGATACATACAGAAGTGTGCCGCTGCTGTTCTGAAAAAGCAGAGCACAAGAAATAACCAGGTCCCTAAAAAATCGCCAGGTCCGTGAATGAGCACCCTCAGATGAAGCCACCTTTCCCTCCAGGTCCTTTCATCTTCAGGCATGCAGGTCGACCCTGGACTTTCTTCCTAATCTTGCTCCGTCCTGCCATCAGATCAGACTTCATCCCCCACAAAGCCCATCTACCTCACCTCCTCTCATCACTAATTCTTCCTTGAGCATCTATCTATCTCCTCCATTTTCCTTCTCAGAGTCCTTATGAACTCAGTTAGCACCTTTGCTGGTTTGCCTTGTTAATAATTGTCCATTCCTCTCCCCTTTCTCACTTTTTGGCAGGCAGGAGGAGGGAACATGCCCTCCCCACCTTAGCAGCCCCTGTCCAGGAGTGTGGCTCATCAGCGGGCAAGTGCTAACGTCCTGCCGGTGCCCTGACCCCTCTGCCCTCAAATACCAGCCACCAGGCAAGGGGGCATTTCATAAGACAACCTCACAAGGGAAACCAGGTCCCATAGCAGTAACATAAATTTTCCCAGTTTCTGAAGTCTGCCAAAGATTATGTCGCATTTTTTTTCCCCACCTGCCTAGCATGGTAAGATTGAAGACCCATTTAGGATAGATGACAGTAGATTAACAGTGCTAAAATGGAAGTCTACACATGTTTTTGCCACCAGTAGCAGAATAAAACAGACACTCCAACAAGGCTAGACATGGTTTGGCTGAAGATCAGACCAAAGACATCGGAACTCGTCAAGTGCTTTGAATGTTTTAAGGTACATCCATCACTAACTGAAGACAGAGTTGGTTCATTTCTTCAGATATATTGGAAGTCATTTGCAAAAGTGGGCATGAAAACTGAAAGCACCATGGAAATGTGCTCCGAACAGCTGCACTTCCCTGGCTGTGGAGGAAATTCAGCACAGGGGAGGGAACATATATATAAAGAGAGATAAACATATATATATATATACACACGTGTGTGTATATATATATATAAAAAAAACTAGTTCAGAGCTGGCTCTCTAGTTCCAGCTCAGCTGTGGTGCCCCAAAATGGCCCATTCTGGGACATTCTGAAAATGACAGGCTCTCTGACATAAAAATTGCTTTGTACTTTCATATTTTTGGTCCACAGAGTCTCTCTCTATAACACTTCTCCTATGTATTAACTGCTTTTGCACATGGCAACTGTTTTTAAAGCGGAGTCGCACACTCAGCATATCTCCCCGTCGTCGTTTCGCTATGCAAATTGCCCGTGTTCCTCTCTTCTAGGTACTGTATTTGAATTATTCCCCTGACTTTTTACGTCGTTGGGGCCCGCGACAGGGCTTGCTCCCCAGCTCCCAGAGCACGGCTGAACACCGGCCCATCCACTGAACCGGCTGCTCACATGGAGAAACGCCTCAACATTTGGAGATGGAGCCTTGTCAGGTCACCGAATAAAAAAAAAAGCCCTACAGTCATTTCTCTCGCTCGCACGCTCGCTGCTTAGTCAGCTGTTACACCGCCGCGTAAAACCTTTGCTAAAAGAGCTGTGGTAGAAAATAGCTGCTCAGTGAGCCTGAAGTGTCAGAGCTGTCTGGGTAGGTGGAGGCACTAACAGGAAGGCAGGAAACCCAGGCTGTAGGCTCCGGGCTGGGGGAGAGGAAACCGCTTCCATTCAGCACAGAGATTGCAGGGCAACGCTGACGGCGGGGCTCGGGCGCAGCCAAAAGTCGTTTTCTCTTTCCCCGTTTAATGATTCTTAATGAGCCCTGGTGAAGAAACGTGGGCCAGTCTGTGCCGAACGCTGCTCCTACCCTTGCGGCTGCAGGGAAGGGAGGCAGAGGATCTATAAATGTATTTCACACACTTGTGTGCAAAATAACCCAAATAAATCACCCTGTGAGGCTTTTTTTAACAGCCTGCTACCTTTAACGCCGGCCACAATTAACACGCTAGCTTATTTACCTGTCATAAATCCACAGCTCAAAAAGACCTGTCGTACCGGCTTTTCACCACAAACCTGTGAGCTTTGGTGAATTCGTTAAATCGGACTCACCCCCTTCCCACAAAGGGTTTTGGTAGCTCACTGATGCGTGAAGCACAGGAAGTTCCAGCTGAACATGGGGAAGAACTTCTTCCCTCTGAGGGTGACAGAGCCCTGGAACAGGCTGCCCAGGGAGGTTGTGGAGTCTCCTGCTCTGGAGATATTCAAGACCCACCTGGACAAGGTCCTGTGCAGCCTGCTCTGGGTGACCCTGCTTCGGCAGGGGGTTGGACTAGATGACCCACAGAGGTCCCTTCCAGCCCCAACTATTCTGTGATTCTGTGATTCTGTAAATCGCGCAAGGGCTGCCTTCTTCTCCCAGACTCTGATCACAGCTCTAGCATTCACCCCTTTGCAAGTCTGAGGCTGTCTACCCTGATCAGATCTGGGAATAGATCCTCCACGTGGGTCTGAGCAGGAAAACAAGATGCACCGAAGACTTGGAGTTAACTAACCCCCTTGGAGCCCCCACCAACAGCCCCCCAGCCCAGCAGCTGCTTCAAGATAGCTTTCAGTTTTAATAACAAATTCTTTTCATGTCAGCCCACAGTAAAATCAAACCAAGCATCACAAGACAAAGAGGCCGGACTCTGGTTTGCAAGCTTCGTGCAACAGCCTTTGGGGGTTCTAGTTCGATTCCAGGAAAAGCAAATCGGCATCTCAGAAGAAGCAGATGCAGCCCGGCGCGCCCCGAGGCAGCGGTGCCGTTGGCTCCCTGCTCCCTGCGGTACGTACAGGCGGTTTCGGCACGTCGCGGTGCCTCTCGCGAGTACCGCTGGCGGGTTGCATTCTGCCGCGTCCGTGTGTGCGCTGCCGCAGGCGTCGCTGCATGCCCTACATCCCTCCTCCTCGCCCACCAGACCCGACGGGGAAATGGATCTCTTACAGACAGCTTGCACCAGATGCTGCCATACCAGGTCAGCATTGTGGGAGGGAAACCAAAAGCAAGTGATGCTTGAACCTGCAGCATCCACGTCGTTTGATCAAGCCATAAATTAGATTATTAGAAAATCTAAAATTAAAGCCATAAATTAGATTATTATTAAGTTAGTTTGAATATTAGGAAAAATGTCTTCACTGAAAGAGTGGTCAGGCATTGGAACGGGCTGCCCAGGGCAGTGGTGGAGACACCATCCCTGGAGATGTTCAAAAATCATGTAGACGTGGCACTTTGGGATGTGGTTTAGTAGGCATGGTGGTGTTGGGTTGACGGTTGGACTTGATCTTAGAGGTCTTTTCCCATCTTAATGATTCTATGAAATATACAGATATCTTGGTATACAGGCACACAGATGTAGGCATTTGCTCCTTCACAAGCAGGTACGTGCTTGCCGCGTGGTCTGAGCGCTGCCTGGCACACCGAAGCCTCACTGCAGATTAGGGATGAGGGATTATTTTTCAGTTTCCCAGTTAGTAAACGCAGGGTTTACCCACCCCTCCATCCCTCCCACAGAGGTTCTGTGAGGATAAGCTGAGTTATTTGGACATTTTGAAGGCTGGAAGTGTTGAGAGCCAGGCCAGAGGGAGTGGTCCGGAGGAGCAAGAGAGCCGAGCCGAGTGTGCATTCAGCGGAGGAGTTGTTCCAGCTAATGCACAGCAAGCTCCATCACTCCCTGAAAAGCCACTCCAGACCATGCCTAACAGAACACACATTCTGTGGAGACTCACATCTTCTGTTTTTCCTGGAAAAGCCCAGAGCAGCGGTGGTTTCGGCACTGAGTACACCACGTATTGTGTACACTGCACAGGGCTGTGACCCGCTCGGAGTGTCCCATCACCTCCAACGCTTGTCAGTTAGCAGAACTGAGGTCCCACCATTCGCATCCCTCTCCCTGCTCTTGTCGGCTGCCAAGGGTGGGTGTTTCCACATCCCTCTTCCCCAAAACAAGGCGGGAGCATTGCTTGTGCTTGGTGGGACTCACTGCGCATCACAATTCGCATCTTCCATCAGTGGGACAGGGACCAGTCAAACCACAGTGACACCATCATATCAGCAGGCAAACCCCCCTAAGAAGCGCAGTGGTTAATTTATCTGGCCAGCATCATACTGCCGAAGGGGATGGCAGGGAGAAAATGACCAGTGGGCAGGCTGAACAGCCCGTGGACATGGAAATACAACACCATCCAGCCTGGCACAGCAGGGCAGAGGGAGGCCAGGGGTAGGGGGGAGCGAAGGGCATGGATTCTCACCCCCATCACACACGGTGATGATCTCCACACAGGTGAGAGGAGAGAAAAATCTGTGTACTGCAGCCTGAAGAGCATAACCTGCAGTTGAAATAATGCTCTCTCTTAGCCAAGCAAGGTGTTAAGGGCAAGGAGGATTGAACAGAAGCAGCAGAGGGCTGCTGTGAACGCTCCAGCAAGCTCTCCATCTCTTCCCTAGTAAAGAAAGGCAGCGAGGCTGCAGACTGGACCACCAGTATATTTGCATTTTTCCCACTTGTTGAAGTTTCCACTCACATAAAATTATACCCAGTGTTAGTACATTGCACTTTCATTAAAATCACGTCTCTTTAAATCTTTATATTTTTATCATGGGATGTAAATCGCACCGTCGAAACCAAAAAAGTCATTACAAAATGAAATTCCACAATGAAGTGCTCCATTCCAACCAGATAAAAAGGGAACATTTTGAAGAAAATAATTTGGTCTGTATATTTTTATAAACAAAACTGTGTGGCAACCAATGCAATCCCATAAAGACCATTTGTATTACTAAAACTGAATTTTTGCAATAAAAAAATATTCATTGGCAAAGCGTTCAGCTGGGTTTATTAGCGTCATTAAGAATCCTCCCGCATTCCCTCATTTTTCGGCAACTAGCGAAGAGGTATGTTCAGAATTTCATTATTTGAAAATGAGGCAATAAATAAAATAAAAAATAAAGAGCAATTTGTACTCCTATAATGGCTTCCTCTCCAAAGCTTCAAAGCAGTTTACAAAGAAACCCCATGATTTAACCTCCCCTCTTGTAGTGTAGCTATTCCCCCTTTTTGTTGCTGGGCAAAATATCACCTGAGAGAGCCTCTGCTCGTTTCGAATGTCTGTATTCTGAGTGCCAAGAGCCTGATTTATCATGGTTTATTGTGCTCCGAATCAGTGGCTGGGATAGGTACTCAGTACTTCGAGCAAAGCAGACCGCAGGCAGCTCGCCTCCGCGATCCCGGGCTCCTGGAATCTGCTGGGGAGCTGGAGGGAATTTGGGACAGCGGGAAACTCAACCTCTGTTCCTCCGCTCTGGGCTTCTCCTCGATTTCCAGGCTCCAGGAGGCCAGAGGCAGTGCCTTTCCTCCTTTCAGATGTTTTGTGAAGCGGGAATAAGCGCTCTCTGCAGAAGCACGATGACTGCTTGACTGGCTCAATTCTCTTTTGTCCGTTTTACAGCCCCTGCGTTCCTGCAGGGCGACATTTAAAGATGCAGAAGAATTCCCGGTATTTAAAAAAACTTCTTGTTTTTAATGGGTTTTTTTGGTGCCAAAATTGACAGACGTCTATGCACTTATGGAAAAGGCAGGAAAGCAGGGCTGTTTCTGGGGAAGAAATGTTCCTTTCATTTCCTTCCCTCTTCAACGTCGGTTGATATTAATTTTAAACCTGGCTGGCACTCCACACTGAGGAGAGTGAAAGATCTTGTTCTTTCATCCAAAAAAGTATCAAATAGGTGTAGCTCCCATCTTAAAGCAACCCCGCCAAGCCATTTAGTTCCCAGAAGGACGATGGCTTTCCTCGCAGCACAGGGCTTGCCACATCAGATGCAGCGGACCACTGGCTCACGAAGCCTTGCTGCTTTATTCTAGCAGTGACCCATATTTCATCCCGTGCTTCGGAGGAAGATGAAAGGCCTCCATAACGCATCCTAAACATAACCATATGGAAAAATCTTGCAGCTTTAAAGAAGGATAAGGAAATAGGGTCCTGTAGAAATACTAGGACACTATAGCACTCATTTCTAAAATCCCATAGGGAATCACGGGGCAATTACACTGTCTTTAATTTTCTACAGCAGGGAACTGTTTTTCTGCTATATTCTATAGGCAGTAATGTTGAGGGCTTTTCAGGACAATAAGCACAGGAGAGAATGCAGAAATATCCTGATGCCCAAGCCTGTGAAAAATCACATCCCTAAGCTCTACTGTTTTTAATACAGCTAGGCCAGGATCCGGTCTGTACCTTCAAAATCATGTAACGACAGCAACTATAAAGATTCAGAACTAGCACAAGGACCAGAGAGGCCATTAATAATAGTAATAAACGCTGTTCTGCATGAGGAAAACACTTACCCAAGGAATAAAAAAAGTCAGTTTAGAATATGTTATGTCCTCTGTAAAATTCCCACTGCATTTGTACAACGCAGTGGCAATTAAGCAGCAATTCTCCATCTCGGGAAACGGGCTGTGATCCACCCCGTGTTACCAGATGTTGCTTAGGACATCAAGAATGCTCCGAAGGGTGCTGCTCCTTGCCCTAGGGCGCAGGGACCAGCCGGGGCGGGTGAGAGCTGCCCTCTCTGCCGTGCAGCCGCAGGGCAGGGACTGCCGGGCAGCAGCCTTGCCCGGACATCACTCACTGGATGTGCGATGGGGAGAGTCCACATCCCTGCCCCGGCTGTGCGAGGAGAGCAGGAGGAGCAAAAGCACGACCCCTCTCGCGTTACCCGCAGCGTCGCCGCTTTCCCCGGAGAAGCGGGTCTGCGTGGGAATGGGGGATGATGCTGCTGGGCCCCTCGTCTGGGCTGCGAGCCCTGCCTCGCTGAGCACTGCCGACAGCCAGCAACCTTCCAGAAACCCTCCTTCCCACCTGCCTCCAGCTGCCCGACAGCGTGCCATGGGTCTGCAGGTGGGCCACTGTGTTATGAACAGGTACACCAAATGTTCCCTTGCCTTTCTTTTTATTTTTCTGGGTAACTCTGGAGAGTAAACTGCACAGCAAAGGATTTCGCGAGTCACCATTTTGCTCCTTGGTTGCACAGCTTCAACGTTCAAAGCTTCTCCCCCCCAGGTGGTAAATGCAGCTATTGTTTTGCCCGTTGATGGGGTTACTCCTCTTTTGGAGAGCCTGACGGACCCGCACGTTGCTGCCAAGGCAATGCGTGATGTGACACAGTTTAGAAACCAGCCCCGGTTGTGTAATGATACCCTACCACCGCCAAACAACTTTTAGAACTGTGTCAGGCCAGGAAGAAAACAAGCCTGGAAGCTAAAGCAGAGAAGATTAAAGCAAAGAAGCAGCATGTTTTTTAATTGTGCCTTAGAATTTCTAATCTAGTTAATGGCCCTTCCAGCCCATCTTGTGTAAAGAAACGAGCATGTGGCATGTGCTGAAGGAGGATCAACACTGACACACCGACAGATGCGCGTATTGGCACAGGAGATTAGATTAGGTTTTGGACTGGGTTTTGTTCACTTGTTAGCTAGCCAGCAGCAACTTACGTATTTGGAGGGGAAGAGAGGGATCAAACAATTGCTGCAGAGGAATATTAGTTCCCTGGCACTTCATCTCCTTCCATTACAGATTCTTTGCTTGAACAACAGACAATGCGGCCATTCCTTCCCTCTGACTCACTGGCAATTCTTCATCCATCTCTGGTTTGCTGCTTTGGAGGTTTTTTTGGCTGGAGTTCGATCAGCCCAGCCTGCCCTTTTATTCTCTCTCTCTCTCTCTCTCTCCATATTTTCCAACACTTCTGCCTCCTTCATCACTTCCCAAAGCCCCTCCATGCAGTGGAAGTCTGCGAGCTAACCAAAAGTTAAGTACATTCAGCTTGATACCATGTGATTTTGCTCGCCCGTGGAGGAACATGAGCAGTGAGCACCTTGGATCACAAGCGCTCAGGAGCACCGTCCCACAGGGTGACAGAGGGCTACTCGTGGGAGGGGGCAGGAGTCATTTAGGACAACCGAATTCGGGCTGGCCAGAGGTGGTGGACAGCAAAAGCGTGCGTGGTCCCCAGCCTGGCAGTGAGGAGCTGCTGCTCGGACACCGTGCCACTGCTCTGAGGTTGGCGGCAGCAGGGACGGCAACGTTCACCCAGCGAAGCAGAGACGGCACAGCCAGGGCTGCTCACTGGGGGATGCCCAGGTCTGGCTGCACCAGCAGCTCTCCATCAGCCATCCAGCCACAGGCTGGTTCCTCTCAGGAAGGCTGTTCATGGAGCAAAGGGCTGGGCTGGGGAACCATCCCTACTCGGGGCAGCAGCGCGGGCGACGCTGAGGGATGCGTTTCCAGAGGTCTGAGGAGCAGAGCCGGGAGAGGAAGAGAACGATTCACCCACCTACAGATGGGATCGCTAGGAAAACAACCACATGGGAAAGCGGCTGGCCACTTGAAGGGGCCAGTTAAGCGGGCAACGAGGAGGCTTCCACCATCCGGAGGGCCACCAGCCCTCAGCCTGGGGCTCGTGTGTCCCAGGAAGGATCCAGAGGAGCTGCAAGCAGCCCCACCGCCCTCTCCGAGGTCTTCAACAGCCAGCACGGCAAGCGGTCTCGCTGCTTCACCTGGCCAAGCTGCTTCTGCAGTGGTTTTCCAAGCACAGTGTATGTATTTTTAATTAGCTGAGTAATAACGACCGAGACCAAAGCTGGCGAGGAGCAGGAGGGGTCTCACCCAGCCATACGTCCCCCTTGGGTGTCCCTGCACCCAGCTGCGCTCCGGCTCCAGGTGCCACGGGAGGGCTCGGGATCCCAGCCTGCGCCCGGGACACAGGAGACGTGCCGTGGAAAGCCAGTCCATGCCCACAAAACCTACAGCTTACGGGTTTGTGCTGCGGGCTTTTGGTGGCACAGCAGTGTCACTGAGCTGCGTGCAGCCACGCAACCCGCCGAGGCAGGATTCACCCACAGCCCTGGGAGCCTTGCTGCAGCTCCGCGAGGAGGACGGGCAGGACCTTTTCAGCCCCACGTCCCAAAAGTCATCGGATGGGTTCTGCTGAGCACAGCGGTCTGAGCAGAGAGGTGGCTGGCCCCTGGAAGAGGCGGCTGGTGGTGGTTCCTCTATCCAAAAGCACAGGTTGTTGGCTCAGGGCACGAATGGCAGCCAAAGAACCAATCTTTCTGCAGCGAGAGCAGAGGGACGCCAGCTGTCAGCTCTTGACCTGACCTGCAGTCCTGAGCCCCTGGTTCAGCTCCTCGCGTGGAGGCAGGACAACCTGTTCTCGGTCACGGCCCTGCTTGAATCTGCGCCCTTCAGGTCCAAAACAAATAACAACCAGTTCCTGGTGGGGCTGAGGAGCAAACAGCACGGCCATGAGCAAGAGCTGGCTGGGAGCTCCTGGCTCCAAGCCTGGGGAGGAGGAGGAGGGGGAGAAGGAGGAGGCGGCACAGCGACGGGAACACTGCTCTCCAGGGAAGGGATGCAGCAGGGGTGGCAGGCAGTGCAGAAGCCAGATCGTAATTGCCAGTTAGGGAACCAGCTATGCATTGAGGAGACGTTTCCTCGTGCCAGCCACAGCCAGGCAAGGGTGGGTGTCAAGAGGATGGGGCCAAACTCTTTTCAGTGGTGCCCAGCGACAGGGCAAGGGGCAATGGGCACAAACTGAAGCAGAGGAAGTTCCGTTCGAACATGAGGAAAAACTTCTTCACTCTGAGGGTAATGGAGCCCTGGACCAGGCTGCCCAGAGGGGTTGTGGAGTCTCCTTCTCTGGAGATATTCAAGACCCGCCTGGACAAGGTCCTGTGCAGCCTGCTGTAGGTGACCCTACTTTGGCAGAGGGTTGGACCAGATGACCCACAAAGGTCCCTTCCAACCCCTGCCATGCTGGGATTCTGTGATCAGCACCATGACAGCGGGAGCAGTAGGCTCTTCTTCCAGCGACCCATGGCTCTCACCTATAGGCACACTTGCACTCGCACGCGTGGATGAGCCCAGGGACAGCCACTCTTCTGGAAGCAGAAAAATAATACAGTTTGAAAAGCCCCAAAATGCTGATTCGTCCCTCAGCAGGGGCACAGTTCTCCAGAAATACAAAAAAAGATTCTTTCCAAAACCTCCCTATCAAACATGAGTCCATCAGGGAAAAAGGATATGCTGGACACTAAAGTACTGTAACCGTCTGTTAATGCCATTTGGGATGCTGTTGAAAGAATTTTGGAACAACTGTGAGACTTTTTGGATGCTCAAACACTGAATGAGTCAAAAAATCATCTGTGTCCTACAGAGAAACATTTTAGAAAACAAAGCAATTGGCTTCTAGCAACATGATGTAACCTTGGTTTTTCCTCCCCTTATTGTAAGTGCATCTCTGGGTGTTTGCTTTTAAAGCTGTATCCATTAATAATGTGCCTCTATATTTATTTAGAGATATGTCAAACAAGGAGCGCTTATCCGTAGCTCCAGGCAACCCAACAATTTTAATACATAAACAGCTATATAAATGAGTCTCATAATCATCCAACAAAAGCTTCGGCAACAAAGAACCCCATATGCACACCGTCTCTTCTCAGGATGCTCAAAATTTGGCATCCACTTCAGCAGCCGGGGACAACAAATAAGCTTTCCAAGGGACCCAGATCAGGTTATTACAGATCAAATGAAGGAACAAGTTGTTTGCCTTTTCTTAACTTTAAAAAAAAAAAACCCCACAAATGGAAAAACATGGGCCAGGTTTTCAAGCGAGCTCGGCACGTTGCCTGCCTAAATTACACTTACATGCAAGCGCATGCAAATGCGTCGTTTCCCTGGTCATTCGCCCGAACCGCATCCACATTTTCCTCAAATGCCTCCTTGAACACGACAGGACACGCACGAGCAGCCTCCCCAGCCTCTCGGAAATCAGAGCACGGGCACGCTGGTGGGAACAGAGGAAGCACCTGCATTCCCCTGCAGCACAAACGTGGCCAAAATGATGATAAGTCTGAAAAAAGTCCGACCGAAGGCACAGATCAGGGTGCTGAGACTTTGCAGAGCTGAGGGGGCTCGGCTCGACGCTCGGCGGGAGGGAGCCTTATCCCCTCGTGCTTTTACACATAATTTACTGTGCTAGGTGGGGGGGAAAAAAAGCCGAATCAAAATAAGCAAACATTCTCAGCTTCTGCTGCAGTCTGTAGATGGGAGGCTAAACACTGCTGGCGATAGCTCGGCCCCCATCGAAGCCTGCTGCTGCCAGCTTTATCCCTTCTGGAGAGACGAGGGGCTGTGGGAGAGACAAGGGGTGAAGGGAGGTGCACGGCGGGGTGCGACGTGACGCCCCTCTTCCACAGGCAAGCGACTGTGCCCCCGCACAGTGCCAAACCCCGCACTCGGCCCCACCGGTGAGATACCGATGGTGATGTTTTGGCTGGCCGGGGCTGGGCTGGGGAGACCCTGGTGTCCCAAGGGGAGATGTCACTGATGTCCCAACCGGGCATCACCCGCCCCGCGTCCCGGACATCTGTGACCGAGGGACCGCACCGGAGGCAGCGAGGAGGCTCTGCCTTTCCCTTCCTGGCTGGGAGTTACACGCGGAAAATTCATAACAAAGCACCCCAAGAGAGAAGGAGGAGGAAACCTTCAGTTCAGTTCAGACGTCTTTATTTTTTAATCCTCCTCCCTCTGTCTGTCTGATGCCCAAAGGAAAACATAAAGTGCTTGGACGGGCTGGATCGGTGCGAGTCCCCGTCCCTCCCTTCCTGCTGCCCCTCGCTGCAGCGCAAGAGGAAAAGGGCTGGGAAGGCTCTCGGGGGGCGGCGGTGGGGATGTCTGCTTCGCCTCCGCTCGTGCCGCTCTTCCTCCTCTGGCTTTTCCGACATCCAGAGAGGAAAAAGGCAGGACGGTCTCCCGCACCCAGGTGCCTCTCTCTCTCTGTCACACACACGCAGACGAGCACATTCCCATTCAAAACAAGACTGCGGTGCATTGAACTTGTCCCTGAATGTAACCCTTCTAGCTTGAACAGCCCTGCTGGCTCCTGCCTTGGGCAAGGTTTCAGTTTCCCTGTGGCTTGATGACGTGATTTGGGCAGGATTTATGAGGCTTACAAAAAAGCACAATTAAATCTAATGGGCAATAGAGGGGATTTTTTTTTCCCCCCTCTCTCTCTCTTTTCATTGCTGGCTTCTAGGACCAAGGCAATGAGTTGGCAAAAGTCTGCCGTGTTGGCTGGAGCCTGAACTTCTAGCCAAAAAAACATTGCTTCAGGTCTAGTTAAGTTAATTTCCTCAAGTTTTTAAAATATTTTCTTTGCTGTAAGCTGACTGAGAAGCCATTGACATTTCAGCTGAAGAGCAATCAAAATGCAGGACCCGACGGGCCAAAGCTGTCTCTGCTGGAGCTCCACCATGGCCGGCACCGCAGCGGGGGAACTGGCTAGGGTGGGTGTCCTGGGGAGGAGAAGCCAGGGTGGGGCTGAAATACCCCCTCCACTTCCACCAGGAGCAGAGGCATCCCTCTGGGAAGGGACCCGTGTGCGTCCCTGCCCGACCCCGCGTGCTGGAAGAGCAGACGTGCCCAAACTCAACAGGAACGAGCACAACCTCCATGGAAACCACGCGCACTGGGAAAGGCGAAGCCTGCACCCCAGCTTCATGCTTTGACCCCTGTGTAATAAATGATAACGGAGCGTGCTGGAACTGTGTCAGCTGTGTCATTTCAGGTAAGAAAGACTTCTGTTTTCTAGGTGCCGGCCCTGTAAATCCCCAAGGAGCGTGCTGCCAACGCACGCAGGGGTCACGCCGTGTTCAGCCATGCACGTGCGCCCCGACAGTCACCTGCCCTCCTGTGGAAACTTCAGATCTCGTGGGCTGATTTTCTTACTCCAAAACAAAGGTCGAACAGAAAGTACGTGGCTTTGCTTTACCTGTTGGAGAAACGCAGCCATCAGGCTTTCCAAAAGCATCAGCAAGCCCTGCACGGCCGCGTTTGAAGCCCTCAGAAAAGCGTTGCGCCCTGCCCTCCCGAAGGCACCCGAGCAGCCTGGCACGGCCCGCCGGGAGCTCAGGATGTCAGCCCACTCTGCTTATTTACTGATTTCTTACTACATTACTGAAAAAGAGAAAATAAAAAAAAACAAAAAAAACACAACCAACAAAAAACTCTCGACTCGCCCAAAGAGGAAACGAAAAGGGAAACTTTGAGATTTCTCATCTCTCCAGAAAGCCCCTCGGCCGGGTGCAAACGTGGCCGTCGCAACCGCCGCGCTCGCCGCCGTCCCGTCAGGCCTCGCGCCGCCCCAGCCCCGTATCAATAAGGAAGCGCGATCGCCTAACCGCAGAGCCAGTTTCTTTTTCTGAGCCCTCGCGTTGCCTCCGAAGGTTTTTCTAAAACAAGGCGCTTTCCTGTTTTTGCAACCTGTGCGTCCGTATGGCTTGCAGGTTACTCAGATGACCTGATCGCTTGAGGCGACGCTGGCCTGAATTTCAAAACTGCTCGCTGCCGCGCTCCCCTCCCCTCTCCACACATCTCTGTTTACTCACAGGGAGCCTTATTTACAGGATCTTCTTGCCAACTGCTGACACAGTAGGAAAAAAAAAAAAGCCCTCGGTTACACATTAAGCTTTATCGTTGAAGTATTCGTGGCAGGCGGTGTCCAAACAGAGTCAACTGACTGACCTTAGCTTCGGGTAAGCCGCGCAAGAGGGAAATTTCTATCGCAATCTGCTTGCACGGGCAGGGCTCGTTTCGCACCACCAGCCTTTTCATCTCCTCCTCACCTTCATCTGGGCTGAGCAGGCTTTTCAAAGAAAACATGGTTTTGTTTTCAGAAAACTGGGTGAAGCGGAGCTGGTTCCTTGTAAGGTCGTTAAAGGAGGAATTACCAGAAGGAGAGGTTTGCTGGTAAAAGTAAGGCATGGAGGGGGCTGCCTGTAGCACAAACCCTGACCTAAAATCCGTGCAGCTTGCAAGTCAAAACTGATTTTTCTGCTGAAAAGGGGTGAACGAAGCAGTCTGCTGTACAAGAATATGCCGTACAGAGGGTCTGGAAAATCCAGAAATCAGCTCCAGCGTGCCTGTTTTGCACAGCAGCTTTGCAAAGATCTGCCAAATGTAACAGTTTCATTTGACAGTCATCTTCTGGCTTAACTTCTGAGCTGGCCGGTGGCCATCTCGCATTGCACAATAAATGCCTGCAAAATTAATCATGAACTCCCCGCCTGGAACTCCCAGTGCTGCTCTCCTGAAGGGTACCTGCAGCCTGCTCCGAAACCCTGCCAGCAGCTCAACTTCTGTTTTCATTAATGGCCCAGCCGGCGAGGGAGGACAAACCGTCACAAAAACAACCCGTGAACTTTACTCTTCCACTCCTGCTTCTGCAATCTGCTGGCTGAGCCGTTTTCCTTTGTGTACGCTTCATGACAGCCACATGATAGCAAGGTACACAGGCACTTCTCTAAACCTCGCTCTTCGCAGCCTTTGCTCTCACCGCTAACACTTCGCTCGTGAAGAAAGTCATACGGTCAGGCCCAGAGAAAGAAGAACCAAGAGCTGCCCTCGGATTAACGCACCCCGGTCCTCTCTCTCCAGTAATTTTACTGTCGCTGGTTTGGTAGGGGTGGGGTAAGGTCCACTTGCTGCGACACTGGATAAACCACATCCCACTTCCCCGCTCCGGTGTCCCCCTCTGCAAACTGACTTTCTCCTGCCAAGCAAGCTGCTCTGGAAAGCCTCCATGCCCTGGTTCTTCTCCCCAGCATGCAGAGCCAGCACTCGAGGGATGCCTTTCCCTGCCGCTCCTGCCCATGCTGTGCAGCCTGTGCTCCGGCAACCTCGTTAATGGCTTTGCACCTCGTTTGCGATGGGGATCTCTCCCGCCATGAACTCAACAGAGAGCTCAGGCAGCCCCCAGACCCTCCGAGCACACTGGGCGGTCGCTGGCACACTGCCGGCCCTGGGCTCTCCCACAAGGAAGCAGTCACCGAATCCGGGGTGCCATCTCCTTTCCCTGAGACTCTAATTGAATTGCTCACTTACTTAAAAAAATAAGTGAATCGCATGCCTGATATGTTAATTAGTTCCTCCTATATAGTGCTCTTCTGCCAAGGGACTAAATTGAATTGATCATACAAACGCCCCAGCAAAATCACAAAAAAAAAAAAAAGATCAGGATTTAAACATCTCCAGAAGCGAGAAAGAANGTATTTTCCTAACATCTCTAATAACAAAACACAAAGGAATAAAATCAATGCGATTAAAACCAGAGACAGCAAGCAGCACACGTTTTACTGCTGTGTTTTCACTTCTTATTTCTTTCTAACATGTATAAAAATTAACTTGTGCAACCTCCGCCAGGAAGCGAGCGGATCTTTGAACTCTGCCATCTGGCTAGTGGAATCTGTATTTTCATTGCCTGGGGTTACAGGTTAATCCTGCCAATTTTTATTATTTGTGGAGGTAGCTGGCCTCTCAGAAGCTTTTATCGTCTCTGTGACAGAGGAGATCGCTGCCGAGCACAACACATGCATGAAATACTGGGGTCAGCATGCTGAGGACATCGAGCAGGGAGGAAAAGAGGGGGGGGGCAAGGAAAAAAAAAAAAAGACAGATCTGGCTAATCTAAAATTATCCTTTTTATTACAAGCAAAGACGTTGCAACGGGCGCTGGCGAATTCGCCTCGCGTTGCAAGTCGGGGAGGCGGAGCGCTCCCCGCTCGCGGTGGAAGCCAAACCCGAGCATGCCCAGCAGCTGGGGAGCCCCACGTGATGTCAACAGCATCCAGCTCCATCTGGTGATGTGCTCCCGGCCCCCCTGGGGGAACTTTTCCATCTAGTCTTGCAAGCAGCTGGATCAATTTACTCTAGCCTACGGTGCGCTGCACAGGCACAGACTGAAATTATTACTCGTGGAAATCCCCTCTGTCTCGGTGCTTTGAACAAGGAATCAGGTAGCTTTCAAGCTCCTGACAATTAATAGCCTTCGGTCGAGGGAGAACAGTGCAAACATGCTGGAAGTGATGGGTTTCAAAACAGCTTGCTTAGTTTCTAGTAAATTAAAGGGAGTGGGTGGTTGAGGTACAGAGTAATATTATCCAGCACAGTGTGGTCTTCATTGACGTTAGCAGGACATTTTTCCCCCCCTCCCCTTCCCCTCTGTCCGCCTGCCTCCCGAAGAGGTGCATGGAGGTTAACTCTGTGACAGAAGCATGGCTCACACTGCCCGGAGAACCTCCAGCTTTCCGTCAACAAAGCCAGAGCACAGATGCTACCATATCGCGAATGAGCAGCACCAAAATACATGCAAGTCATTTCAGAGGAGGGAAAAAGCTGTTGGCAACAGAAATCCTGAGGACTGACAGTACATATTTCTCTTCATGTTGCATGATTAACTGCTCTGACTAAGACAACACTCTTCCTGTGGCTAAGAACACATCCTCATCTCAGATGTTGCTTGAAATAGCGCATTTGACCATGACCCCTCCCCACGACTGCTGTGCCCATCCCAGCACAGCGCTGTGGTGTCTGCGACTGTGTTTTCTCCATCTCGTAGGACGCATCGTTTTCTTTGAGGCCATCGTGCTGGAGGCTGGAGGCATCATCCAATAGCTGCCAGCTTTGCATTGAAAATACGCCAAGGAGTTCAGCAGAAAAATTGTGCTGCGCTCACAGTAAACTTCTCAAAATGCGATTTCTGCGTACGCGCACGTGCAGCCGCGCACTTGCACCCTTTACATACACCGCTATTTGTATACTAAATAAAAGGCAGCAGGACCGCAAATAAAAGGATGCACGACATCAAAGTCCCACAGGTAGGAAAACAGACCCGCCCCAGGCCTGAAGACATCACCTTCCAGGAGAAACGCTACAGTGCCCACATTTTCTACCTTAAAAACCATGAAACACAGAAAGTGTTCGGGCCAGAGTGTTTTTTAGGGTTGCGAAAGACAAAGGGGACTTTTTGGTAACAAAAATGTGTACTGAAGCTGCTGTGCCAGGTTCTGACTCAACACAGACACATGCACAGTTCTCAAAGTGGAAGATTTTTCCAGTAACCGAGTGGACTGAATGAGCTCATCGTGACCCACTGAGCAAGTTTTCTTAGTATTCGTTCTGAGCAAGAGCACGGCTTTGATCGGTGTTTGCACTCATTTGACTTTTCCCCTCTTCCCAAACTTTTGTTCCTTTCATGAAACACCCTTTCCATTAGGCTCCTCTTGGTAAAAGGAGCAATTTTTTCCCTCGGTGTGGCCACAGGACTTAAGTAAATATTGCTGAAGCATTAAAAACCAGATGTGTTAATGAAATGATACTGCAGGCTTTGTCAAGTTGCAGGATCACCAGGGCAGGCCAGGGAAAGGAGGACTGTCCAGGCAAGCCGAGAGACGCAGTCGTTTCACCGAACACCACGAGGACAGACAGTACATCGTTGTGCAGGAGGCTGAGGGGAACGTGTGAAAGCGGAGGACCATGACTCACTGCGAACAAATTATGTGAGCGCCAACTTTGGCACATTCTTCTCCTCCTTCCATATCCTGAGCGCCTGATTTCCTTATGGTCACTCATGCAACCTCTGCCTGCTGGTCTGTGCTGCCTGTTTGAAGTCAGGCGATGAAACTTCACATGCTCTATAAAGGTCGAGGAAAAGGTCTCCAACCAAGTTGTATTTGGCAGGAGTTACCACGATTCCCTCGGGGCCACAGCTACAGAGTGGGCTTTGCTGCGGACACCTCTCCTCCTCGCGCGCCCGCCCTCGGGGAACAGATTTGCACAGAGAAGTGTTGCAGAACGTTCGCCTTTTCTGCAGAGTTGCCTGCTGAGGTCCCTTTGACCACAGCGTCTTTCAGGATTCATTTGCAACCTTCGTCAGTGCATTTTGGAGAATAAAAATGGGAGGAATGAATAGCTATTGGTGATTACGACTCAGCGTGGCAGTGCCTGTGGGTTAATGGAGCTCATACCTCCAAGTTGCCCCTCCTGAGTTGTAGCCACCAACCTGTGCTCCCTTCCTCCTGCAGGCGGAAAGTCCCTGTTGCTTTACACAGTAAGCAAAGACGATTACCCTCTGGACTTTGAAAGAGAAGGAGCGTTGGTGAACACGTAACTCTGCTAAGCAGTGCTTTCATTTAAAAGCAAACACTTTTCCGTTTTCACACCCAAGAGGCGCAGCCCAGGCTGTAGCCTGCTTTCTTCCCCAGTCCCACCAAAGCGCAGGATAAGGCACCCCAGACCCCTGCGTGCATGGCGTCGGGGTCTCCAACCGAGCATTTTAACAACTCAGCTGCGGCCACAACGGTCTGCAGCACAATGTGCCCAGCCACAGCAGATGAGGTTGAAAGGAAATCCACAGGCTTCTCCAGTTCTCTTTTTCAGCTATGTTTGGAGATGCGGTCGCGTCCTGGCCACACTGATCTGCAGAGCTATCTTCAGACAGCCTTTGGCCGCCCCCACCACGTGAGAGCAGAGCTTGAGCCCAGGTTTTACATTCCAAGCAAGCAGCCCCAGACAGTGAGAAACATCGCCTGGCTTGCTCAGTCCGGGCTGAGGTTGCCAACGTACGCTGGTTTCGTGGCCCAGGATCCAACGGCAGCTGCCAACTCGTGTCACCCCGGCCACCGAACAGCCACGGGCTGGTCATGGGTCCGAGCCACACACGCTGCAGGCAAGCCACCCACCGCTTGCCTGAAGGTGGGAGCAAGACCACCAGGCAGAGCAATGCCCTGTCACCCCTGGACAAATGCAAGCAAAAATATTAACCACCCCAGGAACCAGGCCCCTTGAAAACATCTTTTGTTATCGCCTCTGACCAACCCTGGTGAGAGGCACGCAGAGGGAGAGGGCTGCACATCTCAGCCGGCAAGGAAAGGGTTCTTTACAGGGACGCCCCTGAACTATTATTACTACCACTCTCCTTCTTCCCAAAGCCTTCAGAGAGCTTTCCAAGATGATATTTTTGTGACCAAACAAAGGTCAGAGTCCCTGCTATGATAAATCAGGGCTGGTTTGGGAGCAGGTTCAGCTGACAGAGTCATCTGACCGGCGCAGCTGTGCACAAACCCTGAACCAGTTCCCTTCTTGTTTCTCTGTCGGGCTGGGCACGAAGCTCAGACATCTGCTAGTTCCTGAATTACAGCGTGCACGCAATAACGGACGTGCCCTGCTCAGGAAAGCTTGTGTTTATTATTCTCCAAGCTTTGCATCGACTACACACAGAGGCGAACCGCAGCGTCCGGTCACCGAATCTGCTGCGTGCAGCTGCCTCAGCTGCTAAAATGAATGGTGACTTCGTAAGGCTGTGACTTCCCTAGCACAAAAAAATAAAAATAAAGGCAAAAATTTGCATTTCCTCTTTTCCGTCTTGCCAAATCCTTCCCTTCGAGAAATTATGCAAAGTCCTGCTGAGTAGCATCATATCTGTGAGGAGGTGAGCAGGCACGGCCATATCCCCCGCAGCCTACAGCTCTAGAGGCTCACGCCCAGCAGAAACACAGAATCACACAGAATCACAGAATGGTCGGGGTTGGAAGGGACCTCTGTGGGTCACCCAGTCCAACCCCCTGCCAAAGCAGGGTCACCCAGAGCAGGCTGCACAGGACCTTGTCCAGGCAGG
>Ga0065711_1032866_pt1 | contig 26522 bp, 8 predicted proteins | sample Hoacrofraction12_FD_59098 | JGI IMG/M metagenome (GOLD analysis project Ga0065711, IMG submission 59098) | Hoatzin crop microbial communities from Cojedes, Venezuela - Epithelial fraction 12 v2 (version 2) | ecosystem: Host-associated > Birds > Digestive system > Esophagus > Crop | place... | reverse complement strand
CCTGCTTCGGCGGGGGGGTTGGACTAGATGACCCACAGAGGTCCCTTCCAACCCCTACTATTCTGTGATTCTGTGATTCTGTGATTCTGTAGACTCTTGGCTCCAGCTGTGTCTACAAAATATGCTACAGGCCACCTCTGCCTTACATCACACCTCCCCTTGGCCAGGCTGGAGGGACGCTCCATTTTTGCCCTTACTACTCACTTTTATCTGTCCAGGTAAGTTCAGTTTGTCTCTGCTCTGCAACCCTGTTGCAGCTCAGATGAGCGAAGCTAGCCTAGCCACCCCATGTCCACCTGGGGAAGGGGAGGTAAACGGAAACGGGATGAGGGTGGGTTAAGAAGGGTGCTTAACATTCCTATGCTTGGTCATGAAGGCTAAGACAGTTTGTCTGAAGTGCAGCTCTGGGAAGCTGTGGGATTTTTTTCTGCTGTGTTTAACTGTTTGTCTTCTATTCAGCCTAGTCACGAAACAGAACATTCTATCTCTCTGCTGAAGGTTACATTCCTCCGATATGTTTCGGTGATCAACAGAAGCCTTTCTGTCTGACTTCCATGTTTTAAAAGGAAATAAACAAATAACTAAATAAAAGCTCAAGGGCACACACACTCTCAGCTTTTGTAGCCTTGCTCAGTCATCCACAGCATGAACGGCAAGTTGTGTGTGTGGTTACATCTGCTCCTACATGGTTCCGAGTGTTCAGCACGAAAAAGGGAAATTGTGGTGCATGTTGAGAAAAAAGTAATACCATCAATTATAATTAAGGTTATGTTTTGCTTTCAGATATATTCACGCAGAAGAGTTTTTCATCAAGAGTCATTTATGATTATGCTAATATAAAGATATGGCAAAGTAGCTGTACCATCTGTCAGGGCATAAAGGCCCCTCAAACCGCTCAAAGAAGAATCAAGTCCCTACAGAGAGCCCCAAATCGGAGCAGCATGGCAGAAGCACATTTATTTCTAAGGGTGTCTGCAGCCAAGCCAGAGCTGAAGGCTCAGAGCTGAGCCAAACCTGAGGGCTCTTCTAACCTGTGCTGTCATCTACACTGCCAACAGACAATTTCATAATCAGGTAGCACAAGTCACTTTCTTTCCCCCCCCAGTACCAAGTTCATTTCACACTTGTGAGGACTTACTCAGATCACACGAAGGTAGCCAGAAAGATGCATGCATCATGATTCCCTATTGTCTATGGTTTTATTTCAGGGGTTTTCAAGTCCTCATTAAGACCTCTTTTTCCATTCATCTTGGATAGTGTGAGGTCTGTTGTAGTTGGAATGGCTAGAGAACAGAATTCAGCTAGTGTGATACTGAATTTTCTTAGACGAATGGTTGCAAGGATAATATTATCCATATTTGTCAGCTTTTTAGGAAATGGTCAATCTACAGAGCTTGCCCTGGCTAGATGCACAGTGCAGACAGCAGTTCCATGCTTGGTTTTGCTTCTCTCTAAAACATGAATACAGTGGTCTCTGTTTGGCTGTTTGTGAGCCAGGGCAGGGGAGAGGTAGGGCTTTTCCTCAAGAATTGACCACAAAGCCACTTCCGGCATTTCTAGTTTTCAAAGTGAAACACAGACAGTTAAATTACTGCAGCATCATTTCAGACTGATTAAACTTATGCATGGTTTAGATTGAACATTTATTTCAGTTGGGGTTACTTATGAGATATAGAAAAGAGAGAGCAAGTTGTTTCTGGTTTGTGTACATCAGAGAGTTCATATACTTTGTCTGGTGAACGTGGATTTGGATTTAATGTGAAGACTGTAGTCTGGAGTATTCACTCTACAAAATACATACAAAGTATAAAGCATATACTTTAGATGCTAAAACCATTTTTAAACAAATTTACTAGGTAGTATTTTTTTCCTAAACACGTATTTGGTTTTTGCTTCTCGTAAAAATACAGAACATGAGCTTGCCATCTTTATTCTGCGTTGTACATATAAGTAACAGCTTTCTTGCTTCTAATTATCTCAGCCATTGAAAGGAACTGTTAGATTACTGGGGCTTTCCTAGGATCTGACTGAATATTTTGATAGTGATGTTTCATGTATTGACAGCACTGCAAAAATTATATTTGTTTCTTATTTTAAATCAAAGCATGACGTTGTACAAATGTGGTTAGAGGAACGTATTTGTGGCCCAAGTGTGGACTTGAAACAAATTGCTCATGTTTCTTTTTTCGAATGTCTTTGCAGTTTTCTGATGATTTGGAGAATCATATTTTTTAGTCCTCTGATGTGTATCATAAGGTTATTCATTGCTAGTGAAATACGACAGGAACTGGGGGAAAGGCAGATATTGGTGATAAAGGACTCGGGGACACTTGGGAATGTCCTCTCAGCAGGAGGCTCCTGGGGACAGCCAAGCTTTCTAAATGCATTAGTGCAAGAGGGCTTAGAGGGGGAAGAGAACACCGTCATCAAGCAAGAGTGATGAGTAGTGGGTGTGGTTTGTTTGCATTGTCAAGTTTCACAAGTGTTACTAGGCTGGTGGGTTTTAGCATGCAGGTGCTTTGGGACCATGCAGCTAAGAGGTCTCTACATGGAGTTTGAACGTGTTGGAGATACTGGAAATAATTTTCTAAATCATTGCGGTCTGGCTGATTTATTTAGTTGACTGAAGCTTGTCTGTTGCGGAACCAGAAGGGGTTTGTATAGCTCTTGGTTCAGTGAGTATCTTCAGCTAGATTTTGAGAGAGTTTGGTAACCCTGAACCAATTAAGAATAGTATTACTTCCCAGATAGGGAGTTAATGTTTTGTGAAGCATAGGGTTTAAAAGGGCTCTGAGACTTCAAAGTCCTTCACCTGCTGGGTAGGCAATACAAAGGCTACAAGGCAGAGACCATTGCTCTGGAAGTTTATAGTTCTCTGTGTCCCATGGAAGAAACTAAAACCACACAAGAAAACAGACAGTAACTTCTTTGGTGATGTTAAAAGTACAATATTTTTCAGCTGTCCTTATTTTCACTAGGTTCACACTCTTTCTTTGCTTGTGCCGAGAGAAACGACAACAGAAAGTTTGATTTCACTGTGGAGGCTCAGTCTGGATGTTTCAGGTGAAGGTGTATAGAAATGACAAGATAAACCTTCCTTGTCCATGCCTTTGAGATCCATGGATGTGAGAAATTATATTATTGCATTTGTCATCAGGCTGTTTGAGTGTGAATGGGATGGTGAAAAGCACAGTTTTCAACATGTACGTGCCAGTGCACCATCTTCACCTGCATCTCTACTTGCCTGCATCCTGACCAGATGTATAGAGGTGGGTGTGTGGTGAGAGGATTATTCTACTCTGTCAGGTTTTGCACCATGAAGGAACATCACCTTGACCTTGCTGACGGGTTGCCTCAGTGGAGCGCTACTTTTCTTGTGGCTCAGCTTAGTTTTAAGCTCATATTTGTATAGCCTGACATACATCATCTGGCTTAGCGGGGTATACATCCCATCACCCACGTGCTGCATATGACTTTCTTTATGAGCCAACTGCTCTTAAGTGACTAGGACAGCTGAAACCACCACCGGAACACCAGTAAGCAGTGTAAGCCTTGCAGAGAGCAAATGGTGTGGGGTCACAGAGGCCCTGCAGCTTTGTTTGCAGTAAAACTGAGCATTAACTTTTTTTTTCAGAAAAGGCTGGCGGGCAGGAAAGAAGCGCATGCTAGTTACATGTTACTTCATTGTGTGTTAAGCTGATGGTTAAACAGAATTGGGTAACATTTGTCAACAAATGAGAGAGAAACTTGTGCGCGAGGAAATAAAATTAAGAAATTTTCATTAATTAAACCACTGAAAAAATAGCATGAGATGTATGTGATTATTTTTAGTTCTTTTACTTAGTCTGTGTGCATTTTTTGAAAGTATGTGTGTTACCTGAGATCTCTTACAAGCATTATTCAGTCTGCCATAGAAGTACGTTCTCCTTCCCTTCCCCTCCTTTTCCTTTTCCCTGTGTCTCACTTTTTAAACTTAAAAGTATCTCGACACAAAGGGCTGCAAGTTAAATATCTACTTTAACAATTCCCAAATTTATTAAATATTGCCTTTTCCTCAGACACAGACATCTCATTGATTTACCCCTTACACCAGCTTTGGTCCCCAAAGGAGCAACTGGCAGAAACTTTGCAGTAAAATGCACAAAAAGTGTATGCCACAGGAGAAAGTAGGTATGCCAGCCATTCCTGTTTTGACTGATTGAAAAAAAACCCCAACAAACGTGGAAAGCCAACAACGCACGAACTTACTGACCTTTGTGCCGCGATAGTTTCTGTAATTACTGAATAGCGGGGATGGGCTGAGGGCTAAGGAGGAGAATTTGGGGGCTGGCCTGGGCGGCGAGATAAGGTTACATATAAGGCAGCTGCAGTGGATTTGGGCACATTAACAGAGTATATTCCTTGGTGTGCAGCTCAGCGAGTTTGGATCCCGGAATCATGAGCGGGTGCCCCTTCGCGGGGAACAACTACCTGTGAGTCCTTCGTCCCTCTGTTTTGCTTTGTAATGTCAGTTTAAATGATACAATCTTAATGTAAAATATGAAAGCTCAGAGAGGAATTAATGATTATCAACAAATAGACAGCTGTAGCTATCGCTAAAGGAAAAGAGGTTGTACAAGGTTTGTTATTTTATGAGCTAGATGTAATGCTACCAGCTGTTACTGTGACAAGATGCATTTCATGTGTACTGTTTTTCTCAAAAGCCTGCTTTAGTGGTTCGTTTGCTCAGAACAAAGCATTATTTGAATTGTGGATGTATCTGTTAGTACAAAGGCAGATATATTCACAGTTCTTTAATTAAATAGTTTATATACTTACTTCATTGTCTTCTCAGATTTAACAAGCTCTCTTTGGATGATGAAAAAGATGACAAATCACAAGAAGGGATAAATAAAGCCAGTAAAGGTGGACTTGTCTATGGAGACTACCTACAAGTAAGTTTAAGGAGTTCACGTTTACTGCCCTGGTCTCTCTTAAGACTTGAGCCAGGACCTGTGACTGATGCTTCTCCAAGCAGTCAGGCAGTCCCTGAGACAGGTCTCCAAGGGCCCTTTGTCCACCGGAGCTCTCCATGTGTACCCACGGGCACAGGAGCCTGTCTTGACTGGGATGGTGCAGGTGGACTGTGGGATGGCTTCTCAAGCTGCAGCGAAGCTGGATATTTTGGGGCGTTTGCTAGGGAATTACTTACATTGGTAAATCTAAGCTGTAAATTGGTGCACCACAAAAGTGTTTCTTTGGTCTGACAGGCGCCACTTGGCAATTTTTCCATGTCAACGGGTCACATGCAACTTCCCTGAATTATTGCAAGAAAGCCCAGAATACTTGGCTGGAAAAATATATTGCAGAAATCAAGAGGGTGGGATCATGACTAGGAGGGACACAAAAAAAAAAGACAAAACCCCAGAACAACTAGAATTAATTAAGAAATAAGTAATAATAAAATTCCATAAGTAATTAAAAAATCCAGACTTTGGGGTTTTTTTGTGGCAGCATGGACTGAAGTGAGCAGAATTACTCCATGTTTGTGAACAGAAGACTGATTTGTTGATATACTACGTGGAATCTTGCAAAGATTTCTTTTAAAACAACTATGATTAGATTTTAAATTTGAATCAGTAAACAAATTAGTAATGCCAGAACTGAAATAAGTAGTACAGCCTCAAATCAGAGCTCTTAGGCAGATGTTGCTGCATGATTACACAGAATTTTACTATAGGAACTCAGTATTCAAGGAACATGACAGTATAGATGTAAGATCTGGAAAACATGCTGGATATTTTGTTTTACCTTTTTTTATAATTAAAAGTACCCTTAAAGTGATTTTCCAAACTTCATTACTTGAGGTACCTAAACATTCCATTTTAGGCAAGATTTTTTTTTAAATTAAAAAGTAAAAATGACACCTGAGACTGTTTAGTCTAAATTCTCATAGAACCTGGAATATGAAGCATATATATATTTTTCTAAAATATTATCCTTAACTATAAGCTCTGCGCATTAAGACTACCATTGTTAATAGCAGAATTAAGAGCTTTACAGAACAGCTTTATCTTTATTTTTAAGCTAAACAAAATATTGAATGCTCAAGAACTTCAGAGTGAGAAGAAAGGAAACAAAATCCATGATGAGCATCTTTTCATTGTGACGCATCAAGGTAAGTGGTTGGGAAGAAGTCAATGATGGTTGACCTGTGTTTTTGCCACGGGTAGTTATTCAATGCTGAAACATGTAATGCACAATTTGTTTTAATTTTAGACACAACCACTACAATTGCTCTGTCTTTTAGCTGCATTTATATTCCTATATATCCTTATATAATTTGTAAGGCTCTAGTCAACTCTGTGCTTATGAAGCCATAAGTATAACCTTTGGATATGGTAAACCAAGATTTGGATGGTTCTGTTTCTCGAGAAAGTAAGGTGGTGAAATTCATTCCCCATCTGTGTAACAGGCTGCTACAAAGTTTATTGCAAGTAAATTTTGTGTGTTGGCTTGTGCCTTCTCTGAAACTTCAGTCCAATTTTAACCATTTAGAGGCTGTCCAGAAGCCAGCATACTGGCTTAGCGCTCCCTGACTTCTAACAGCCACATGTTTTGCAGGCACTGTGGTGATGATATTTTCCTGTTCTTGACATAAACATTGTAAGCAGCGCTGGGGTTAGCTTTTGTTGGAGCATCAGATCCTGATTCTCTTACCCCTTTGGTAATGAACATTCTGTACATCAAATATCTGGTGTGTAAAGCATGCTTTAAAAAAATCTGTCCATGTTCTCGACACTAGATTATTTCATGTAACCATTTAGGTAAAGGACAGCATACTGTAACACGTAATTTTTTTGTGTATCAGCATCTTTTTATACACCGGCAGTGTAAATGTAGGCTATTCATTTCAAATCAAAATGTAAATTTTACTTCTTCAATGCTATGAAGAAAAAAGAAAGTAATGTTGAGGTTAATGCTAACAATGCCTTTCTTGTTGTAGCTTATGAACTTTGGTTTAAGCAGATTCTGTGGGAAATGGACTCTGTGCGTGTGATCTTTCAAAACGGCCACGTGAGTTAAGAGCAAATATTAAATTTGGGAAATGCAGCCCTCTCTTTCTTTTGCCTCCTGCCTTCCAGCCCGTGATATATTTGGGTTTATTGAAGCCATAGGTGTTCTTTTTTAAAAACAGCATCAAAAAAGCCCAAATGAAATTTGGCTGAGTGGTTGTTATATCCTGACAGTGCAGACATTTGATCTGCAAAATCTTATTTCCTCCTGAAGTCTGCCTTTTGCATAGCCCACTCTCCAAGACCAATTTCATTGGCCAAAATGCTCTCATGCTCTCCTACTGGCACTGGATAACTGCAGAAGCTTAACTTGGGAATATTTTACTGCAGAATAAGCATGCTTAGAGGCAAAAATGAAAACCAGAGGGCTAACAGGTATTTTATGCTGAAAAGTCACTTCTGCTTTTGTTCAGATTTTTGAAGTCTACAAACTATATCCTTCCATCCAAAATCTGCTGTATGAAAGGAAAACTCTTTTCAGTAGTTGTGTATTATTAAATTCAACAGAAAAGCAATAATTGCAATCACAGTGTACAATTGTATGACAATTTCTGAAAATTACAAATTTAACAGGAATGTTTTGAACATCTCTAAATATTTGCCCAAAAAGCTAAAAACACCTCATAACAATAGATGACAAAGGAAAACTCCTGACCTGATACTACATCCACAAAAAAAGGCTGAATTTGAGAATTTCAATTTGAGAAATACCTTGAATAACATTATGAGTATGTGTATAAGAAGAAAATTTGAAAATGGACCAGACTGAAAGAACGAACCTTTTTATCATAGTGTCCAATAAAAATGTTCTTTTTTGTCCTCCACATTCATAATTTTGTTAGCTTTTTAGTTGAACGTGATATCAAATTATAACGAATCAAAATCAGTTCTTAAGTAGAATAATTTTTGATTATTTATTTTTGTGAAAAATGAAACTTTTCTTATAATCAGAATTTGAAATGTCAATGTTAAGGTTAAGTAGACAACAAGATGCTTAAGGAAATGATTATCATCTTTTATTTTTGTAGTTTGATATTTCCTGGTTGCACACCCTGGTCTTAGAGAGAAATTTGACCCCTTGAAGCTAATAGAAATTTTAGCAGACTCCTCTGCAGGCAAAGTGTTCAACTAGCCAGAAGAGATCTTCTGTGTTTTCCACTGGGTATTTTCTATTTCCGACCATATGCAGCATTCTCTCTGTCCTCCTCTGCTTGCTAATGCACAGCTCTGATGAACATCTTTTTGGATGTGCTCTCCTGACATGATTGTTCTTCTCAACTTTAAAGTACTTTTCACACCTGCCTTCTGACTTGTTGCTTCACAATGATAGAAATGATTATAGAAGTGATCAGAATAGAAAGCATAACATAATTAGCATATTACATCATGTATCATTAAAAATAGTAATCTTCGGAAATGATCATAATATAAATGAGTTTGGTCTAGAATTTAATTCCTTGTGGTGACTTGTGTTTCAGTCAAAAATGGAGAAAAGAAAAAACCAAAACCTATGTATTCGGCCTAGTTGTAACATATCATCAGTCAGAGAAAAACAGATTTTGATCTTTGAAAATTATAGTTTCAATTTTCAGTTAAAAACATGGCACTCTATTCAATATGAGATTTTGCTGCTATGGATATCACATGGAAAGGACTTGGGAACTATAGTGATGTACAACAGTGAAAAGACCTGAAATAAATAGGTAGAATATAGAGAGAACACCATGCTGTCAGGTTATGATCTGTATCTTTTCTACAGGTAAGAGATGAGAGGAACATGCTGAAGGTTATTACTCGAATTAACAGGATTTCAATGATTCTGAAATTACTTGTGGAACAGTTCTCAGTGTTGGAAACTATGACTGCATTGGACTTCTTTGATTTCAGGTAAATACTTATGATTCCTCTGCAGTAACCCATGAGCTGGTAATTCCCATCCTTAGAAGTGATTGTGAACTTCCCATGTGCCCTGGCAGCTTGTAGCACGTGCATCGTTCAGCAAGGTATGAGGACACCTTAGAGAGGCAGCCGTGACGTTAGAGCGCAAGAGTCGATGAAGAAGTTGAGCTCGAGTGTGAATCCAGCATGCGTTGCAAAAAAGTACAAGTGAATTGCTGATGTTTATGTGTGTTGCTGCTCAATGGTTTCAGACTGAAAAGCTAGAACAATAGAAACAGTAGAAATAGCTCGTGGTTTCGTTAACGATTTACTTGAAACTTATCACTGTGCGGTTGCACTTGCAGCCATATTCTACAGCAAATCGTAGAAGTGCTTGGGTGCGCAAAGTGCACTCCCTGTAGATTATCAAACAGCTATTTCAGCTGGCTGGGTTTGCGTAGTGTTTCCTTGCTTCGTGTTTCCAGTGGGTCTGCGGTGCTGGAGGCGGCAAGCGGCTGAAGGAGGCGTTGCTGTCTCTGCTGCTTTCTGCCCGGTAGCTCCTACTCTCCAGCAGCTGCCCAGTGTGTTGCGGGGCTGGATGGGTGGTAGCTCTTCTGCCTTCTGCCCAGGCTTATTTTGAGATCCCTCAGCTTGCTTCGCTTCTCCCATGGCATTTCTATCCCTTCCCTCACTTCAGCTGGGTCCTGCAACTTCACTGCCATGTATGAAATCTTCACCCACTGTCTGCCTTCCTGTCCTTGTTCTGCTTGTGCCACCGACCCATCTGACTCATGATCTCAGTGCCATCCAGCACCCCATCTGCTTTTGCATTCTTTTAGTACCCTTTTCCTTCTGTCTTTTAATGTTCCCAAACTGAAAAGCACTCGAAACTACCATTTTGCTTCTCTTGGAAGTTTGAGACATCCGTATCGTCCAGCATTACGCTACAGCAGGGGAGAAATCCATGGGCTAATCATCTGTTCTGATGCATTCTTGCTTCTGCTTTTCAACAATATTGTGTCATTTGATAAGCAAACATAAGATCAAACCAATGATCACTTTCTGCCAAATCTTATATTTGCATTTCAAAGTGCATTACAATTATCTAGCAATGTGGGTTTTCAGCTTACTTTTATTAATCCTTTTCTTCAGCGTGGTCATGCGATTTAACTCTGAAAGAATCCCATTAATGAATCCCTCAAACGAAACCCACTAAACATTTTTCTGAACATTATTCTATTGCATACATAGCAGTTATTCTGTATAACAAGCCTATTTCAAATGCATTCATTGGCACTTTAACGATGTGGAAATTTTCGTAATTGCTATTTGGGGTGAAGCTGCATTTCTGACTGCAAAAGAAGTTATAATCACTGACATTTCCTCCTGTACATCATACAGACAAAGCCGTCATTTTAAAACACAGTACAAACGTATGCACAAACAATATATGGCTAGAAAATTAGAATATCTTATACATACACTGTAGGTGAATTAAAATAGCTTGGGGCTTTTTTTGTCTTAATTGCAGTTACACAAAAAATGCTCAGATATCTGTTTGATGTTCTTCAAACGTGAGATATGTAGTTTTTTATTTTGTTGAGAACCAGAGAGCCCCATCATCATAAAATAACATCCTAATTTTTGTATCTTCTTTTCTTTTCTTCCCAAAGATACTATCTAAGCCCCGCCTCAGGTTTTCAGAGCCTGCAGTTTCGCTTGCTGGAGAACAAAATTGGTGTTCCCCAAAGTCTGAGAGTCCCCTATAACAGAAGGCATTATCGTGATAACTTCAAGGGACAGGATTACGAGCTACTGCTGAAATCGGAGCAAGAACCAACGCTGCTGCAGCTTGTGGAGGTAACAATGTTTGTCTTAGACCTTGCTCCGTTTTCCCCCATCTCCCCAGAATATCCTTTGCTGGTGTTAGTGATGAATTCTTCCTTGAGAGCAGCAAGCATGCTGGCAGTTTCCCAGTCAGTCGTGTTTTGGATTCTTACCAAATTTTGTAAGAGTTAGCCATTAGTAAACCAACTGATTTTTCACAGCATTTTCTCTTATCTGAAAAGTCTGACTGTTAAACTACTAAACTGCATTGTGGAGTATGACATAAGAATATAAATGTACTGTTTCAGTTGCATTGTTTTTCATGACCATAAACGCTTTTTAGAAGAAAACTTTAAAAATATTTCCACTGTTAGTGGTGGCTACTAGAGAGGTTGAAAAAAGAAAAGGAAAAATGACAACCCATAATGGAAAGGAGAAAAGCTGTTTAACAAATGTTTCATTATCACTTACCTTGATTTAATGACTTTGTCTCAAAGCTAAGAATGACTCCCTGTAATTTTCTAACTCCCTTGTCATTTTCACACATGCAATTAACATAAATTTCTAAAGAATAATGAGGTATAAACCTCAATAAAAGCATCTGCTGTTATTAGCCCTATCCATTTGTCTAATGACACCTGATACAGAATACATAAAAAATTTCTCCAGCTTTTCTTCATTCATTAGGACTTCATGCTCTTGTGTCTTTCAGTTGAGCTAAATTAAGTGATCTCTAAAGAGAGTTTGACCATAAAGAGTCTTAATTTTTTTCCCCCTCCTAATTTAATTCCCATTATTAAAAGAAAAACAAAGGGAAGGCTTTGCTAACAGCCACGAAAATTTGTGTCTTGTAACATATTTTGGTGTAAGCTAATGACAGACTGCTTGATCAGCATTCAGCTTGTCTGATGACAAAAATTGGTTGTACAAGTAGATGGTTCTAGATCTTCCTTCTGAGATTGATCTTTACAATTATCATATGTATGTGGAATTAGACTGTTTTCCTGTATCTACAAGGCCATTGGTTTTAAAGATACTCTTAAAACAAGGCAGCTGTTGTCTTCCAACACTGGTCATTTATCTTGCAACCTGTGGGTGTGTTTGCACAGCACCATTTTGCAGGTATAAATCTTATGCGTGGACATGCTTACTCCAGCAATAAGCACCTCTATGGGATAGTAAACCAGAACAACTGTAGCGGTGTAATTTATGTTGCTATAACTTGTAATTCTAGGGAAATGTGTTTGCCTTATTAATGTTTGAACACATTATTATTATTAAAGGCATGGCTGGAAAGAACTCCAGGACTCCATGCAGAAGGATTTGATTTCTGGGGACAATTTGAAGTGAATGTTTTAAAAGGTCTGGAAGAGGAATTTGCCTTGGTGCAGGTATTTAATATACTCTTGATCTATCTATAAGCAAAGACAGCTGGCAAAGCGACATCCTGACATAAATTTGACTTTTGGCCCAATCGCAGTTTCTCACTCACTTCACTTAATCTTCAGCAGCTTCTATCTGCAAGAAGCAGAAAAAATGGCAAACTTTTCTGGGAAATCTGAAGAAGTTTGTAATTTGACATCGAAGTTTAAAACATGTGACACATGGATGATGCTGGCTGCAAAAGGAAAGGAATAGTATCAATGGAAGGGTTGAAATTGATTTTACTGAAACTACAACTTCACCTTTAGTCAGTACTTGCATCTACAATGCAGAATAAAACCCCACAAAGTTTGGGCCCATGAGCTGTGTGTATGAAGTGTCACTATAAACGGCCCATTTCTATTTAACAGTGTGTTGCAATTTGCTGGTATGTGATAATTTGAATTACACTGGCAAATAAGGACAAAAAAATCCCTGAATATTATAAGACCTGTAGCTTTAAGTACATTTTTAAAATGGAAAAACCGCCATAACATAAGAATTAATCGATTTCCTGAGAATATCTGTTTACAACTTTCTAACTTATTTAAACCGTATCTTCTTGTTTCCTTGGAGGGAAAAAAATAATCAGACTTCAAACAAATGAAGACTAAATGTTTTCAAGGCCTCTAGAACTAAAGAAAAGTGATAAGCTGCCAGTTTGTTTGAACATTCATTCTTCTGAATTATGTTGACAGCTATTTAATTGTACATTTTGTGGTAATCACGTTTTTTAAAGGACAGTGACTCAGTGGCTCATCTATCTTATCTGAGAACACAGTTCTTACATTTAAGATGGAAACTTACAGAGTATTTATCATGAAAATGGAAGTTGTCTATTTATGATAAAAGTAGAAGTTACGTCATGAGTCATTCAAGTGCTTAATTTTCCCTATTGAATTCTAAAACCCGTTCTTGTTTTAAACATCAAAGGCCAAACCAGAATCGGAAGAGAAAGATGACTTATTATCTGAATTCCAAAAACAGAAAGATGTATTACTTTCATTATTTGATGAAAAACGCCATGAACATCTGCTTAGTAAAGGTAAATTGTATTCATATATGTCAATATGCACTTTTTGGTTTTTTGTACATGATAAATATAATCACATTAGATTTGCAGGACCATCCGTGATAAACTAAGAACACTTGTATTTTGCAGGAGAAAGGCGACTGTCTTATAAAGCACTGAAGGGTGCCTTAATGATCTACTTCTACAGGTAATGTTAGAAGATATATCTTTAATGCTTACTGGCAGGAGGAGAGGTGAAGGTTAAGGGCAGCAGCACGGGTTTATTTAGGTTGGAACAGGCCTTGGAAAGTAATCTAGTCCAACCCTCCACGAAAACCTAGATTAGCAAGATCCAACTTGAAGGTCAGATCAGGCTGCTCCGGGCTGTGTCCAGCCGAGTTTTGAGTCTCTCCAAGGGTGGAGGTTACACGGCCTCTCCGCACAGCCAGTTCATGTCTGCTCCTCAGATCAAAACTAGCAAGTGCTCCGTTCACGCTGTTCTACAAAGTGCCCTAGAAAGGTTCAGAGTATTTTTCCAGGTATGAGGGAAAAGGCAAACATCGAGACTCACACGGCAGAAACATTTGTTAGAGTATCTACTCACATTTCAATGCCAGTTTAGGGAAAATACACATGAAGTCACTGTTACACACACGTAAAGCACTACTTTGAAAAATACAGCTCATCGTAAGAGGTCTCACTGTCTCCTCTTTTGTTTTCCAAGGGAAGAGCCCCGTTTTCAAGTTCCCTTCCAGCTTCTTACCTCCCTGATGGATATTGATGTGCTCATGACCAAATGGAGATGTAAGTTTCACTTTTTGACGGTGATGCTCCCTCCTTTAGACGCAAGTAAACTGTTCTGTTTCACCCAGTTTTAGACAAATTACACCCAGAGTTTTAGAATCGAGCTTCTGAGTTCCTCCTTTAGGGATTACTTTGTTTTTGTTTGCGCTTTGGCCAAGAGGGAAGATGAACAGCTGCCTCTGTGATCGTTAGATACATAGGTATAGCACCCAGTTCTATGACATGCTTTAGGTTAGGTGAACAACTTTATTTAAGGGACAGGTATATATTTTCCCAATATATATATGCCAAAGCATCATCATGACAACTCTTAATGCACAAACATTCCTTCTGCTCCTTCCCTCTCTAGACATTCATAAATGAATTTATTCATTCTGTATTAGCAGAGCATAATTATGTGTAATGATTAGTGTATTCATTCTGTATTAACAATAATTTTATATTAGTTGACTGAAGAGCAGCATAATTAACTCCTGCATTGCTGAAGGCCTAGTAGCTCTGTATCTCTGCGAAGATCTCTGTACGAGCTTTAATATTTCAATGATGCACCTTGACGTGGCCCTTTAGTTATACCTTAACGCTGACCACATGCCACGTCCTTCCTTTGTATTGCTTAGATAACCACGTCTGCATGGTGCACAGAATGATCGGCAGCAAGGCTGGCACCGGAGGCTCATCGGGCTACCAGTATTTACGCTCAACGGTGAGGTAGGAACCACGCACTTCCCCCGTTACCTGCAACAATGCGGTCCGTAGACACTCAGTGCCAGGAGATGGATTTCAGACGGCTCACCAGAGGCTGGAGGGCTGTTGTTTCTCTTTTGGGACTCCAGCATTTCCTCCTGGTTTTTGTACACTTACTTACCAGGTCAACCTATATAAATTCCAAGCTTCTTGGGGCAAAAAGAACTCCTTTTGATCACTCATGTGAAATGCCATTTATAATTCCCAGTCAAGGGATCTAAGTGGTACTGTAATAGCAACAATATTGGATACAGAAGAAAGATGTGACTATAGCAACCATATTTCCTTTTTAAATCTAATCTGCTATGCCCTAGAAAAAATTTAGGATTGGATTTTTATTCTGGAATACTCAGGAGGAGGGTTAGTGTGGAAACCTTATTAAATAAATAGATGGAATGATTGGTGAGGATTTTGAAATTATGGCCTTCTATACTGATACTGCGGTGTGGATTGTTCCAATTGTCTTTTCCAGTGACAGATACAAGGTGTTTGTGGATTTGTTCAATCTTTCAACGTTTCTAGTGCCAAGACACTGGATACCAAAGATGAACCCAACCATCCACAAATTCCTTTACACGGCAGAATACTGTGACAGCTCCTATTTCAGCAGTGATGACTCTGACTAGCCTGCTTTTCTAGACTGGTTGCTGTAAAGAACTTCAGGACTTTCCTCTCGAGCGGTGCTACCCCCCTCAAATACAACAGCTATTCTCATGCAGTGTGGATGTGTAAATATGTATTTATGTACAACAGCTATGGGAATAGTATGATTGGCTTCTGGAAGAAATGTCCTTGTTTGTAGAAAAAATAATCTGTATCAAATTAGCCAGTATTATGAGTAAAATGATATCCCAATACAACTCAATGACCAATTTAACTCTTTGTTGGCTTCGTAAAACCTACACCTAGAGAGAGGGAGTAAATTATACAGAATTGTCACGAGCATGTCTTATTTGTACATATTTTTGTATTTGTTTTCCTAATGGCTATTAGTAATTTACTTCTTCCAGTTGAGGACATAATTAGTCTCACCACCTTCAGAAAAACATCAGTTTCTAAGCTCTAGTGGAATTTCAAAAGGAATTTTGGGTTAAGAGTTTCAAAAGCTAAATTTAAAAAATTACTGTCCTGAATCTATAGAAACCCAAAGCCTCTTGAACTTTTACATACATCTGGAACATGTTGCTATCTATGTGTTCTTACACATGAATGTAAATCCCTTCAGTAGAAATACTGTCAAGAACAGCAGATAACATTAAGTACTTTGCACTTCAAATAAAGCAGTATTAAAGCTCCTCTTTTGTTAAGATTTCTAAAGCAAGCATAAAATTCAAACAACACTGACAGGCATTTAAAATGTTTTTTATTCAAAATATCATTAAAATAAGGATAAAATTGATATATAATAAAAGCAAAGCAAATTTGGCCATAGAATATTTATAAAGCTGTGTCATCTTCTCATGAGCTGGACTCTTGTCTTTTTAAATGCTTCCCTTAGAAATACACATACGCTGTAGGCCTTAACTTCTGGTGAGCTGCTCTGTACCATGGCGCTTTGGGTACCTACACCTGGTAGTACCACATCAGTAACACCAGTGGAACGTCTGTGTTTGATACTACTCTAACTACATTCCTCTTCTCAATGCCAGTTAGGAAGTTTGGCTATTGTTTTCCAGTTACATAAGTGTGCTATTTGTTGTTTGTAAACTGCTAAGGGAAGGCCGAACTACAGAAGACCGTAAGACTCCAGAAGACTTCCCCTTTTGTCAATCTGAAGTTTTCAGACAGTAAATTCAGTAAATATCAGAACCTGAAGTAGAGAAACATAGAACTTGGTCTTCCTTTAAAATATTAACACTTGCACTAAAATTACTATACTTTACAATAGACAGTTATGAACACTCATTACATTTGTCATAAAAGGATAATAATACACTGAACTAATACCATGATACAGTAACTGAGAGCAAAAATTACAGAATTACTTCAATACTTTTTGTAGTATTGCTTCATAAAAGATAGAGGTAAAGCATTCCAGATGAAAGATTCGGAGCATTTTAGAATCACGTTGGTTGTTGTCATGGTTACCTTTGCCTGCAACTGCAGTTTTACAGGTCAGCAGAGCTGGAAGCCCTTTTTGATCCGCAGCAAGTCCTACCTATGATTTCAATTAATGGAGGGAATTGAACACCCACTCTGTTTGGAGTACACTGTAATTGCTGACTTTCTAAAGGTGGCAAATATGTATTAACAAACTCCACCCCCCAAGTTTTTCTATAATAAGTAAATTTTTCAATTTCTGCTTTGCAACTGGCCTCACTTCACTGTGAAGCAAAGAAGAGAGAAGGCATGGAACTGATGCAGCTCTCCAGGCACGGAAGGGCTGATCTGCAAACACATAAACCCTGCCAGGACACAGGATCTTAAACCACTAGAACTGCCTCGGTTTGGCTAAATACAGGTACTTCTTACTTTTATACCCATCTAACAAATTAATCCAGCTGACTGTGATATTCCAGGCACTTTCCAAAATACTCGCCCTGCTCTGAAGTGATATTTACCCAATAAAGGTCTGAAGGCTCAAACTGAAGGACTGCAGCACTTCAGAGACAGTGGGACCCCAGGAAACGGCTTTGACTATCCATTTCCCTCCTCTATTCTTCTAACTTTAGAGAAAAAGAAGGATTTCACAAAAAAAGGCGGAAAAAAAAAAAACCTGTGTGTGTCTGGCAGAGGTGCTAGAAAAGCCAAGACAGAATATGTCAAAGCAAACTAGAACATTTTCTTCCAGCTGCCCTTTCTCCCTGCCCAATAAAAGCAGACCTAATCATGATTCTTCTTATATTCAAAGGATTTCAATTATACTCTGTCATACTACTGACTATTTGATTCAAATATCTTATCATTTGTCATCACTTCTTTCCTTGTAAGATTTTTTTTATGGAGTAGGTATTCAACACCTGGATAGAGTTCACACTCGCAGCTTCAGTTCATTTTTGTGCCCTCTGCAGTTGATTCCGAGTCTTCTTATTCCAGGAGAGATATGATGCGCAACACACGTTCTAAGTAAAAACATTTTTAAAAGACTCCAGCCAACCCATTCCTGAACTGGCTAAAAGCAGGAAATGCCCTTACAGCAATTTCTTATTTTAGAAAATGCTGCTTTGAAGTAAGTCGTCACATACAGTGTGTGTCCAAATGATACTTGTGGTCTCTGACCAGTAAGTGTTAGACAAATACTGATGAAACGATATCTGCTATACCTACAAATGAAACAAACAAAAAAATTAAATAAATACTGGAAGTGGAGATTTGCCAGAAATAAGTCCCCAGAATTCATATTCATATAATGCCCTCTCTCCTCCATGCCGTGACAGCAGGGGAACTGCTGGGGTAGGGGGGGTGTGGGAGATCAGCTGCAACACTTTGATTTCTTCCTTGCCTGACACTGTTGATAGTTGAGATTTATTTCTCCTCCTTCCTCTGCTTTCACATTGGAAGCTCTAGATCCTTTCTGAGCATTCTGTGTTGGTCCAATCTGGTGCTGCAAAGCAATCTAAACCTTGATATCCTCTTTCCTTTTGATCATATGTGTTAGCAATTGATAGACAATATGAAGTTATGCAGCTTTCAAAGCTCATCAACAGACTAGAGATCACAAATTCCATCACAAGACACATTTCTGAACACTCATACACAGAGCAAACGATGCTTTTACTCATACTCAGTTCTTTTCGCATTGTTGTACTCCTTCCAGCACTAAAAGCAAAGTCTGACTACAGCCTGCGAAGGTATCAAAGGGTGACAGGGCTCTTACACCTTCAGAAGTGGTATCAGAGCACCTCTACATCAGAAGACAACATCTGTGGGGGAAACAGAGCAAGTACTGGCCTTTGCTGGATTGTTCTTGTGTGGCACATTACAGAAAAGTGAATGATCCTGCTTTTGGAGAGAATGGATTTGGAAAATAACACAGCTGTTCTTCCTGACCACCTCTACAATTGACTTGCTTTAGTTATTGCTACTGCCAAATTTTTCTCTCCAAATAGTTTTTTTATAGCACAACAACATGAACAAAAGTTTCAGCAACACAGAAAAGCTATGATTGGATACGTTGTCCAAATCTTCACCAAGTGCAGGCAAACTGCTTATGACCTATTCTTATTTGCAGATGATTTACATCATCTAACACCTTTTAAAATGACTGAGAGCGCTACTGTGAAAAATACATGGAAGGGAAAGCCAATACAAGACCTACAGTGTTCATCTAACAGACAAAAATTCAAAGGACACACAACATTTACTATCTAGTAGTCCAATCCCAGCAATTTGGCTCAGCAATCTTTGCTGGGAAACAAGAACTTCACCTGTTTTACCTCCACATTCAGCAACTCAGAAGAAACTGGGTACTTAATGCTACAAAAACCCCTCAAACACCAAGACAAATCTCATACAAACAGTAAGAAGGCAGGAGCTGGGACTAGCAATAGCAGCATGTACCTCTACCCTACAAGAAGAGCCACAAGCAGGGTACACAATTCCCAAGCATAGGCAGATCCACTTTCCGTATTTGTTTGCTAAGTGGAGCCCGGGGATAACTGCACCACCCAGACGAGGACAGCAGCTGTTTTACCTACACTGAGTAGAGCGGTGGCACTAACCTAGAACCATGACTCTTGACTTTACTATCCCATTATCTCTACACGGTAAGGTACAATAGCACTTGATTTGTTATGCCTTACATAGCTTTACCTTTGCATGAGTTTTTCAATCATTCAGCTATATGGCTTGGTTGAACTAGCAAGCACTTTATTTATTTTTCCATCTGGACTCATCTAACCTTTTCTAAAACATGACAATGATTTACATTTCCTCTCTGAGGATCCCATTATATTGCTTTACCTACATGGAGAAACTTATCACAGCATGTGGCCTTTACCACTTTTAATTATTTTTTGCAGACTTACCGCAGACATTGGCGCCTATCTTAACATGAACATAGCCGTCTATTCCCCATGTAGGCCCCCAAGAGTTCTGTACAATCCAGTACGGGACACTACCTGGAAGAGACATTTTTGTAAACAAGAGACAACATGAGATGTGGGAAGCATAAAAAACGTCTAACATTCTACAGAGTTAATTACCATTTTAACATCTCAGTTTCTGGTAGTTTGACGATACTGTACAGTGAAACCTACTGCTTTTCACATACAGGACAGAGCTAGTAGCCCAGTGTTGAACAAGCTGGATATATCCTCTTCTAGCATAAAGACACATATAGCAGTGTTCATGACTTTACAAGGACACGAAGTCCCACAGAACTGAATGTGCACAGACAAGAGCAGTATTTCTCCTGTGATCAGACTGCGCTTCCAGAACTGATGGGTCACCAAACAGCTCTCAACAGAACACCCAGTTCTGGATTTTAATCACCTGCTCTGCAAGAGCCATGTTGCAGGAAAGAGAAAAAACACGAAACCGACTGGACTGAAGTTCAGTTGACAGAAACGTACCTGTTCTGTCAAAGCCAGTGATGAGAACAGCATGATTTGCTCTTCCACTGGAGCAGTGATACTGTATGATCCCACCAAGATAGTCCTGCCAGCTAACTGCATCTACTGTTACTGCCAAAGGGCCCCAGTTAACAAGCATCCTCATCATTTCTTCTTCCTGACCGCTGTGAAAGGAGTGACAATGCCAAGTGACCGACTTAAGTTAGCACACTAAAGCAATTTGAGGGGTGGTAATCTGATCTACTTGTTAAGTATGATTTAAAAATCAAATTATCCAACTGTTTTCTACGAGTTCTACATACCACAGAACATACATCAATAAATATTTCATATACTACACCACCATAACACAAATACATGGCACGCAGACTATGGAGAAAGTGCAGATCCAAAGGTATGATGCTATTAAAAAGCAGCAGGTTTCAGGGTCAAAGCAATCGACAATGGTGAGCACCATGCACCTTTTATACAACACTCTTCTCAACTGAAAACCAGCTTTGGACAAACCATTAGTCCATATTATTATTTGCCACTATTTTTTCAAACATACAGAAGTACCTCTTGTATCATACATAGTAACACACTAAAATACATATCTAAAACATATCAAAACACAGCACATTACCACTATCAGACGTTACATTAGCATCCACATAGAGCTTCACTTACGTAGTATACCAGAAAAGGAAATCTTTATCACTGCATGGTATGTGTAATAACTAAATTGGGCAAACACAGACTGGCAAAGCTATAACTGATTTTAGTTACTTGTATGTGGCAGTAATTTAATTCCTTGTCAAAATTATATTTCTTGTCTTGAAGTTCACTATGCAGCTGTATTTTGCTAATAAAAACAAGAAACAATCTTTCTTGGCACACAAACCTAAAAAGCTACCAGCTGTCTTTACAAAATTCAGTTGACAACAGTGTTTGCTAAGTCACGGACTGCAGGAAGATGCAGATGGGTATGTGGACGGATGACTACCTGAGTAACTGAATACTTCCTAAATTTTTCAACAAATTGCAATTACTATTGAAAGGATTTTCAGTGTAATGTTCACTTAGCACATATTAAAAATTTGAACACACTCAATATTTCAGTTAAAATATAGCCATTCAAAAGACCTAATTTAAAGACACAGACTTCAGCTGTCTAATTGGAACAGGCTTAGTGATGGCAGGGTTGAGAGGATTCATTGTGGCAAGGCCTAACTCTCAAAAATGTTATGTATTAATTCTTACCCAGTACACAGCTACAGAACTGATGCAATCAACATCATAACCTTTGGCTGATCAATGTACTGTTGGCTCTAGCTTACTCCCCAGTTAGTGAACCAAGAAGGAAAAGTACAGCAAATAAAAAGAATCAATAGCAGCTACCTGAAGTCATATGCAGCAAATCCTGTTATTGAAACTCCAAAATCTGAGCGACCAAAATAATGGCACAGTCCTGTCTGAGCTTTAAAAGCGTATTCTGAATCTCTCACAAGTTTTACTTTTGTCTGCAAGAAGACAAAATGAATGAGAATTGAATGCATTTAACACTGTGCAGATGAAAACACACTGAAACTGACCACAGAACTCACTCGAAATTCAATATATTCTTTGTGAGATTAAAAATAAGAACATCATGTTGGGAAGTCAGATTTTTACTATCCCTAGTTCCCTTATTTGTGGAGAAAGCTTCAGAAGGGATTCAGAAGTCTTTAAATAATGAACAAAATTTAAAAGATCTCTAGTTTAAACTAGCTTCATGAGCAGTCTCATCAATTTCAAGACACAGTGATGATGCATTCATTTAATGAATGATTTAATGAATGACTCTTCATTCTCTTCAGATGACATCCACATGCAAAAGTATCCTCTCCTTGGGACAGTACATAAAATACTGAAATCAAGTCCAATTCTACTATCGGCATCAAATCCTCATGCTAGTATACAATGTATCATAATGGCTGCCATCCCAGCTACAAAGGTATTGCACCAACCTTTTACACTTTTCCTGCCTTCTGTAGTACAGTATGCTTATGACAGTGTCTTCTCCAGTCTAATTCATTGCTAGTCCCTCTGTTGCCAAGCAAGAGGGAATTTTGATTCAGAAGAATCCAGATAAATACCCTCTTTCTTTAAATGCAAACTTTAACATGTTACCTAGACTGTTATTAGCCAGGGTTATATGAATCTTTAGAGGTAGAATTACAGACTTTCTTAAAAAGGACAATCATCAGCTTTGTTTAAAAACTTAAAAAACCCAAGGAATTCTTTTTATATTTTTATAATTCAAACTGTCATCCTAGAGAGTGCTTTTTATTTCAAAGATACTAAAAAGTTTCTGCTTACATATATAGTTAAAACACATTTTGCATTTTTCATGAAAGAAATGTGTAAGCTACAACTGAAGCAGAAACTATGTCTGCATTTTCATTGTTTTGGGTTGCAAGTGAAACAAAGGTAGACACAGTCAATTTTGTTCTGAGTTTCTCCACACTCCTCCATGATTTTACAGTGCTTGCAACAGAAACCACAGCAATCTGAAAGCAGAAAATCTCAACATCTTTCCTTTTCCCCAGATGCTTGTGCCTCAACTGGATGCTCAAATACACAAAATGACAGGTGGATAAATGACTCCTACACTGGTATCGTATGTTTGCAGTTTCAACTGAATTCAGTGGAAGTACTGTAGCTTTCAAGGAACATCATTTTCAACCCTTGCAGGTTGATTTATTACATTCACAAAAACATATAGACTAAAATTCCAACCAAGTTTCAATTCTGCTTGAACAAACTCTCTCTTTATTCCAGACTAAATAAATACGCAAACATATATACACAAACATATGTATATGCATATATACATACACATACATATACACATTAAAAAAAAAAAAATCAGATAAGCTCTACACTCCACCTTCCCCATCACTTTCTCCCAGTAAAAAAGCATGTTAATCTGAAAACTAAGGAGGAGTTCAAGAGTTAGGAAAAGTTTCAAACCTGGTTCAGCCAGCTTAATGCACTAACAGTGGATCCCCCGCTGCAGCCATAATTATTGTATGAACAGTCAATAACCTGCTGTACGCTGAGTTCTTCCAGGTTATTTCCTTTAATTGCATAGGCAGATTCTATACCACCCACAACGCTGAAAGCCCAGCAGCCTCCACACTGGTACAAAGAGAAGTGAAACAGGGGAGAAGAAAAAAAGTGAGGTTTTTTTTGAAGCCTGATATGGAAAGAAAAAGTCGAAAGGGTCTTTTGATGCTCTTCAATTACTACATCATCCTTGAACTTCATTTTTAATGCTATAATAAAGACATTTAATCAGCCATTTAAAATATTGAACTGGGTTTTTTCCCCTCGTACTGCTCTAGAAAAGCTAGAAATGCATTGTGGGTATCTTATTTTAAGGATTCCTGCATTGTGGTTACCTTATTTTGAGGATTCCTTCATGATTAATTTTTGAACTTTAAGATAGGTCTGAGGATGCTTTTTACTGTGAGATACCTGTTTTCCTAAAGAAAAATTTGGGCTCAGGATGAAATTATTTTTTAACCACATTATTTAGTAAGTTTTTGCAAAGGATGCACTGAAGGAAACAGACTATAACTTTCTGCAGTCCGAAGAATTTTATAGAAATATAACAGATTACAGTTTAGAAAACAGTAAACTGAAGTTAAATATAATAGAAACACTCTTAGACAGTAACAGAATCTATAGTGCAGTTCTAGGCTCTTTAAACTGTGGCATTTAAAACAGAAAGGAGAATTTATTCCTAGGCAAGGTCCACGTTACATTATGGGAAGCACAGAAAGGAAAGACATTGGGGATTTAACAACTGATTCATTTCTTACCAGTGACCATAACCACTTTGGGATAAACTGTAATCACATGGGGTCTGGTTATCTTCCTATCACGAATGCATCCCCTGAGGTGTTTTGTGGTAAAGATATGGGTGTTGACCACCCAAGGGCATTCCATCATGAGAGAAAACCACAGCAAAGGATCTATACCAATCCAGGTGAAACAGGAGGATGGGGTCAAGTCCTGAACTCACCTCAGTCTCTTCAGAGAAATACAAAACACACACGATGGCAAAGTATTTGCAGATTTAGTTTACTAGATCAAACAGTATATTACACACAGTTTATAACTGCACAATTTCTAAGTGCACAACTTTTACAGCTCACGCTTTAACGTCTAATCCCACTTCGCATAAAATGCTACGTGACTTTATATACGCTCGAGCGGCCATACTTGTGCCCGTGCTCCAAGGAGTCTTGAGGCAGTGCTGGTCCCTTCCAAAACCTTCAGCGCTCTACGACGTACCTGCTGGAGCTGTCTCTGAGCAGTGCTCGAGAACCAGGAAAGGAAAACACCAGGACTTACTGTTTGCTGATTTCTCACTTCTGCAATGACTTTCTTGTCCCTCCAGTCAAACTTCTTTGGCAAAGGTTTTTCCTTTCCCTTTGGCACTTTTATGTATCTGGGAAGTTTGTGAGGTATGCTTCTTAAGTAAATAGCTAAACACAGAATACAAACATCTATAAATCTACTAACTAAAAAAACCCCGAACCACAAACAACTGTTTTACTAGAAGGCATAGAGGTAACTTTGATCTGTAGTTCCAATCCTGAGATCACGTCTCATTCTCAAATGCATAGAAAATTCATGTATTTTAAAATAATCATTAAACTCCATAATGAATGTAAATATTCCTACTATTCTAGAAAGAACAGAAATATTCCATGTAGGGAATGTAGATACACAGCGTGAAGATTAAGTAAAGCTGATCAATAACGATTCCATAAAGCAAGTTTTGTTTGAAAATTTTCACAACATTTTACTTATTGGAAAAAATATTACTTTATTTAAGTCAAGTAAAAGGGAAAAAATTACAGGAGAATAATTCACAGATTCCGAATTACACTCAAAGTGCTAGTTTTTCACTAAAAAAAATGCTTAATTATTAAAACTAAAAAAGATGTGAAATCTCCTGATGAACAGAACATATAACAGCAGACTTGAATGGCAAGAAGGGAAGTTTAGGTTAGGTACCAGACAAATTTTCTTAGTAAAGAAAATTAAGTGTGTCGTATTGCTACTGAAAGTCATAGCTATTGTTGTACAGCCATTGTTTGGATCGCAGTCAATTTTGTTTTGGGATAGGGAATAGGAATTTAAGCACACTCAAGAAACGTGTATTTTCAATTTTATAACTGTTGCAACTGAAGAAGGCTTTAAGGCCCAGTGAGAAGGAAGGAGGGAAGGAAGAAGAGTCTGTATGCTAACTCAAATTCAGGCTCTGGGCAACTCAACCTTGCAAGACTAGATAAACATGAAAAGGATTGCTGTATCCTTCAGAAGTACTTACAGTTTGGTACCAGACATTGTAAACTATCTGACTATCAGCACTGGAATAATCTGTAAATGCGAAAGATACAAGGTTCTGGGAAAGAATAAGAAAAGTAACGGAAAAGGCATTAGCAGCAGCCAGAAAATGTACCTTTGAACTCTTCGGGAAACAGGTGGGAAAACTGATTTATTCCATAGAGAGCAGTTGTATTATCTTTTGATGACGAATTCAGTAATCTAATTCTTTTAGCGCTTTCCTGAAGGGAAAAAAAAAAATATATATATATATATATATAGCGGACCTTATTAAGTTAGCAGTAGTGACAAAGCCATAAAAGCAGAAAAAGAAAAGATTAGCAACAGTAAACATGAATTTAGATAACAAGACAGCTGTTAGCCTCAGATTCACCTCCCATCTGTCATGGATTCCTATCAAACCAACATGAAAGCCATTAGACTAACTTCATCTCCCAGAAGGATACCCAAAAAAGCAGTTGTTAAGCACATGCAGGATAAAAAACGGAACCGAGACAGACCAGACAGGCAAGCTGAGAACAAACTGTGCCCAACTCATCCGACGCCCTTCTCTGACTGCACAGCAAACCCTGCAGTTCAGAGATACGTAAAAATGTCTTCAGACAAGAGTTAACCCTGTATGGCTTTACCTCCTTATAAAGCAAACGAACAGTATAATGGCCTAAAGCCATTAAAACCCCTAAACTGTGACTTACCTGGAATCCTAGATCTCTGAAAGCCATGTTTTTGACCTACGAAAGCAAGACAATCTGACACGCACACACCCCCAACTTCTTCTGCTGTCGAAGTTCAGCACGAAACCGCTCAGTTCGCCGGCCGGCCCGACGTCTCGGCCCTGACCCGCCAGCCTGCGCGCCCGGAGCCGTGAGGCCGGGCTCGGCT
>Ga0065711_1032865_pt1 | contig 26524 bp, 21 predicted proteins | sample Hoacrofraction12_FD_59098 | JGI IMG/M metagenome (GOLD analysis project Ga0065711, IMG submission 59098) | Hoatzin crop microbial communities from Cojedes, Venezuela - Epithelial fraction 12 v2 (version 2) | ecosystem: Host-associated > Birds > Digestive system > Esophagus > Crop | place... | reverse complement strand
GGCCGCAGCGCCATCCAGCGGCGGTGGGCGGCTGCGCCCTCCCGGCGCTGGGGCCGTCCCTCTCCCCCGGGGCACCCGGTCCCCGAACCCCCGGAGCCGCTCGCTGTTGCGAGCTGCGGGGGAGCGCGGTGGGTGGACGAGGGGGGGAAGGCGGCTCTGTGGGTAGGGAGCGGGTGATTCCGGCTGCTGGCGTGCGATCTTCCCGTCTGCCTTCGCCCTCTCTTCCCACAGTTGGGGTTTGTTGTCTCTGGCACGGGGACTGGGCCGCTGCGAGGAGGACGGGGATGGGGTGTGAGCAGAAAATAGTTACTTCCCTGAACAGCGTGTGAAATCCAGCGCGGCAGCATGTTAGTTTTCATGTCCGCGGCATCGGCAGTGGCAAGGGGGTGGCGTGTAGGCAAGTGCTATCTCAGGGGCAGGCAGCACAAAGGGCAGGGAAAAATTAAATATATATGAGAAAAGTAGAAAAACATTCCCTCTTTCACTTCATGCATCCAACCTGGGCTGTAAGTGAGGCTTTTAATAGAAAAGTGGGCCAAGCTCCTTTTGAAATTGTGCGCAGACTTCCCCTCTCAGATCTGTCTGTTTTCCAGAGCTGGGAGGCAGAGGGGATCAGTACGGCTTTAGGGACGCTGCGCCCAGCATGCACACCATGTCTGGGTCTCTTCGGGGATATTGGGACCCATGGTCCCATGCACAAAATCAGCTTTGCTGCAGGGAAAAGCAAGGTGGGAAGAGGCTTCAGGTGGGAACTGTGGGGTGGGGGAAAATAGAAGATACAGCCCCTGGAGTCTGAGCCACCTTGCTGGTCTTTCACTGCACCCACTTAAGCTCCAGGTGGACCCCTGCTTTGTGCACATTTCTGGGGCATTGGGCACCCCAGGTTTGCAGAGGCTAGGATGGCAAGGAACAGGCCTGGGGAGGTGGCATGGGTGGGAGTAGAAAGAGTTGTGCGGACACTTGTGTGGTTGAAGCTGAGCCCTCAGCAGCCAGGACTACGAGGGGATGGATGTGACATTTCTTGCTGTCTCTGCAGAGAGGTTTTGCATTAACCAGCTGGCTATGATAAGCCGTCTGTTGATGCAACGTGGTTTTGGCTTTCCAGAAGCCACCCCGGCTTCCTATGCTGAAATACATGTCTTCGCTCCTGCTCTGAAGGCTGTCTTTGGAAAGAGATGCTGGCTCCTGCCTGCACAGTGTCTTGCTCCTCATTCTGGCTGCAGCAGGGAGCCCCAGCCCATTCTGCCCAGTGTGCTGTTCTGTGTGTGGTTTAAGGCTCATGAGGCTTTGCTCAAGGCAAGTCAGCACTGCAGAAACCAAGATGCTTTTGTTGGGATGATGTCTCAGGAAAGGCAGGAATGAAATGGCTCTCAGGCACAAGCAAAACATTTGTGCCGCAAGGATCAGGCCAGCAATTGCTCAAATTCAGTGCCCTTGTCCAAAATCTGCAGCTGTTTCAGGAAGTGCCTTTACCCAGGGGAATCTTTTTTCTCTCTTCTTCCTTAGCAGCTGGACTAAGCTGTGCTGCAGGGAAACCCACTCCCTGTCCAGCTCCTGCATGTTCAGGGCTTCCTGCCCTAAAGCAGAAAGGTGGCTGCCAGCAGCAGGCAGTCCTGCCAGTGCACGGAGAGGGTCAGGAGAAAGACTCTGCCTCGTATCCCTTTTGAATTTGCTGCTTTTGAGCCCCTCCCTCCCCATTACCCCATCCTGGCTGCTCTTCTGGGAGGCTTTGCTGAGATTGCTAGTCAGTCTGCACCTCTCCTGAGCTGCGGGGGTAAAAAGTGGGGGCCAGGAGGCTCCAGAGCAGCAGTAACAGCTTGCAGCTATGAGCAGGGCTGGCAGACAGGCCTTGGGCATGGAAGAAGGGTGAGGGCAAGGCTGCCAGGGGGCATTAACCAGGTGACTGCTGTCTAAATTCAGAGACAGCCACGTGAGGCTTAATACCTCATGGACACAGATGCTCAACAGGTAGTGTGTAAAAGCCGAGTTTGGCTAGGGGCTGTAAGTGTGCCCAGAGAGCGTTAGGAATGATTTAAGTCCTGGATCAAACTTCATCTGTGCCGAAGTGTAGGTGTTGAACAGCATGAAAGAGAAGAGAGCTTCTTTCTCATCTCTGTTCTTTTTCTCTTTGGAGTTATTTATTTTTTTTAAACAGGTCAGGGTAACTGTAGGAATAAGATTAGCATGAGTAGTGGCACTATGCTGGCCACAGTAATAGCAGAAGAAAAAGCAGGCATGGGAGGTCTGTGTCCCTGTGCTGCAGAGCACAGCCAGGTCAGCAAGTGCATTCAGGAGCCAGCCATGCCCCTGAGCATTGCTGTGCAGCTGCAGATCACTTGTGGGGTGGCTGGGAGGGGAGATCACTAGGTGCCACTGCCTTCTGGCCCAACCTAGACTGGTTGGGCTCAGGCTGGTCTGGGATACTGAGGAGGAGGATGCAAAGCTGGCAGGTCCAGTGTGGCATCTACAGGAGCAGTCGTGGCAGCTCGGTGCTCACCATTGGATGGGGTCTTGCTCCCTGCCAGCAGCACCCTGGGACTGTCAGTATGCTTTGGTAAACTGGACCTGAAATGTCACCCAATAAAATGGAAAGCATCTGGACTCAAGGCGTTGGGCTTGTGGGATCTGAGTATGTCTGGAGAAACCAGGTGGGGTGGGGAGGGAAACACTGCTTCCAGCCTGCTGGGCTCCTGCATGAGGCTCGGCTAGCTTGGCATGGCACGCTACATTCCCCTTGCTAGGGCAGAGCTCCCATGTGCTGACCCCTGTGAGGACGCACCCTTTTCCCCTTTCCCTAGTTTTTCCCTTCCCTGTTCCTTACCCTCATCTTCCCATCCCTCCACCCCCCAAAAATGGCAATGAAAGCATGGAGGGAGGGCGCGTTTCCGCATGGTTTGACACTGTTCCCCCTTCCATCTGTCTTTTCCTACCCAGAATTTCCCTACACCCCGTCTCCAATCGATGATCGCAAATCCATGGTGCAGCCGAACATCCCCACACCGGTGATTGGGGGCATAGTGGGAGGCGTCTCGCTGGTCCTGGTGGTGGCCGTGGTGCTCTTTGTGGTACTCCGGCGCCGGCGTCACACCTTCAAGGGTGACTACAGCACAAAGAAGCACGTGTACGGCAATGGCTACAGTAAGGCCGGCATCCCACAGCATCATCCGCCCATGGCCCAAAACCTCCAGTACCCCGACGACTCGGACGACGAGAAGAAGCCAGGCCCGCTGGGCAGCAGCACCTACGAAGATGAGGATGAGGATGCAGGAGGCGAGCGCAAGCTGGGTGGCCCCAACAAATACGAGGAGGATGCTAAGCGGCCTTACTTCACGGTAGATGAGGGGGAGGCGCATCCCGAGCCTTATGACGAAAGGACACTCGGCTTCCAGTATGACCCCGAGCAGCTCGACATAGCGGAGAACATGGTCTCACAGAATGACGGATCTTTTATTTCCAAAAAGGAGTGGTACGTGTAGCTCGGCACCCCATTGCTACACACACACACACACACACACACACACACGAGTGATGCCCTCCCACTCCCCCTGCATCCCTGCTGAGCAGAGCCGAGCGTGCCACGGCTGCTTGCACACACACTGCACGCACGCTCACTCCCACGCACGCACACCCGCCCCGGCCAGCCCTGGGTGCTCGGCAGAGACTTTGGACACCTCCAGCACTGGCAGGAAGGGCGGGCTGGGGCGAGCGGAGAGGGAGGGCAGCTTTGCTTACAGATCATTTTGGGGCGTAAGGGAGGTGGGAGGTTGGGTAATTATTTTCTCGGTTTTGGTTTTGCTTTTTAATTTCTCTTGACAACTTTTGTCCCCTTCTGTGGTGTTTGTATTGGTTGGTGGCTTAGGTGTTACTATTTGCTTTAACGACTGTTGCCCAGCCTGTATATTACACTCTGTTTGTGTCTTCATGTCTCCGAGTGCCCTTCGGCCCCACTTTCCTCCCCAAGGTTCCTTCTCCCTCTTCTGCACCCCTGAAACACTGGAATTTGTTTGTATGTTATCTTCTTTGTTTTTTTTTTTAACCTTGGGAGGGGGTGAAGTGGGCTGTCTGTAGAAGGACAGAGGCCAGGAAAACTTACGGCAATGGAAACGTAGGTGCCATTATCAAGTGAAATTATTATTTTTTCCTCATCGATTTCTTTTCAGTGGGGTCTGGGTAGCATTCCCATTGCCCCCCTGCACGCCTGGGGAGATCCACTCCCAGTTTTTAATGACTCAATAAAAGGAAAAAGAGGAGAGAGGGGGGAGAAAAAGCCCTACAACAAATCCCAGGTGCATGGGCTGATAGCAGGGCAGGGAAACAGAGCTGCCATTTTCCTTCTACAATTTATTATTTCTTGGCTTTTCATTTTCTGTTTTTGTTTGAGTGTTCTTTTAAAAGAAAGAAAAGGAGTATTTATTGCTGACATTTTTTCCCCTGTGATGGCTCAGAGAAATGCTGGCTCTTTTTGTTCTTCTTGCTGTTGTTGTTGCCACAGAGCAGTTAACTCTGGCACAACAGTTGTGTGCTGCCCGGCACTCATGCACCTTGCTGCTGTTGCCTGGGGACAGGGACCAACTGGTACTACTTCATTTCTCCCACAGACTGACTGCCTCCAACTCTGGTCTGCAGACCCTGGCAGAGCAGATCTCCCAGGGTACCACTCAGTGTCTTTGAGGGCTTCAGTACAGGATCAGGCCCCTAAGTTTTGTAATACCACTAAGACTTGGTTGTCCTTTGTTTACACTTTTTTTTAAGGGGGGGGGCTGTGTCAGAGCACAGGGGCACTTCTCTCTAACTCTCCTAGCAACAACCCCAGCCCTTATGTATATTGCTTAGTCTGCGTTGATTGCCACTTTTTCAACAGCACATCCCTCTTCTGAGCAAAGGCTTGGTAGACAGGGCAGAAGTGAATGAGCCTGCGGTATTGATCCTGTCCTCCTTCCCTTGAGCCACTGCGTTGTGATGGGGAGGCCTGGATTGCTGCTATCTCTGCTCTGTGGATAAACGGGATTTGAGACTTCAGGGCCCTCTGTCTGACACTGACCATATCCAAATTAGATTCACAGAGTTGGGGCTTATTTTTCATCTTGTGGGTTGTGGTTTGTTTTTTTTTTTAATTTGATGTATAAATAAATCTTTTGTTTGAAAAGAAATCCCCAGTTTTCTGAGCTGTATTATCATGCACATCTAAAAATAGCAGGACTAATTCTCCTCCTGCCTTACCCGCTGGGTTTTGTTCCATAGCATGCAGCAGTTATCCTGCTAGAAAAGGGAGGGTGGAGAGTCAGACCCACGCAGATGAGTCAAGGTCAGATCTCTGACCCAGGCAGCCTCCAATGCTTTCCTTTAGTGTGTGGTGCTTGGTCCAGACAAGCTCAGCCTGAGCCGTCCACAGTTCATAGCTTGCTCTTACTGCCTTAGTGGTGGAGGGGGCTGGGAAATCGATGGTTACTTTGTAATCTTTCTGCCGTTCCTGCCAGCCCTCCCTGCTTCCTGGCTTCTGGCAGAACAGCCAGATGCCACAGGAAGGCTGCTTTGTGTCCATTCAAAGCATGGCAGACAGAGATTCTCTTGGGATCTCTCAGGCCAAACCTTAAAAATTACAGCTAAACCTTCCCGTGTCTGTCCACTGCCACCAGGAGCATCCTGCTACCAAGCAACCCCCCAGTAAAGGAAATGAAATCTCCAACATCTCTCTGTATCTCTGATCACTAGTAGGGGCTGATTATTGGGGGCAGTTGTAAACCTGCAGAGGGAATTCCTTCCCTCCCATGCCTTGGGATAACAGCATACACAGGGCTTTAATTCCCCAAAGTGTGAACCCTGTAATCGGGATCAGGACAGAGCAGCATTGCTGAGCACTGTACCTTACCTTACCCACAGCTTACTTTAATGTAACATGGGGTACACTGCAGAGCCTGCACAGTTTGTGATTCAGAGATAATTCTCAACAAAGTCAGTCTCTCAAGTGAATAATCCTTTAGATCTGAATTTCACAACTAGGCTCTAAAAAGGGTTGTGACATTTCCAACACCAGACTCTGGGTAGTCCATGACCAAGTGCAGAGTGGAAATCGGTGGCACAGACCCTCCTCTGCAAATTTCCCCCACAACAGATACATACTGCGTGGAGATGGATTTGGAAGGAAACAATCTTTTATAAAACCTGCAGTGTCCAGCAGTGATTCTTTCATGTTCTGCATTAGTCACAGGCAGGGGCCACTGATCTGATCTGGCAAATTCACATTGCACTGACTCCACAACACTGCGGGGCCTTAGCCCACAGTGAAGTTGTGTCCTAAAGACCCAAGGTACAAAGCCTTGCAAACAGAGCAGATGGGCCTGGGAGAGAACAGGATGGTATGACTGTTCCTGGGTTAAGGTATGGCTTGCAGGAAGTATGAATAAGGAGCCCTAAGAAATATGCTTTGGTAGTTATTAGCCTTGCACTTAGAGGTGTCATTTTTTGAGATTTAGCCTGCTTGGCTTATTCATTGCCCATTCTCGCACTGTCCACATACTCAGCTGAGTGGGAGCTCAAGAAACCGGTGGGACTCAGAGAAAGAAAAGGAGCTAGTGGAGCAATATGGTATTTCCAAGCTAGGGCCTATATACAGTTCTCTTTCTGCTACATCGCTTTTTTGCTCCCCAGTACTGCACCAGCACAAGCGTAGGAAGGAGCTCAGCCACTTAGCCCATCATTGTGGTTCAGAAGAGGGGTCAAATGACTGTTTTTCATCCAGAACCTGAGCAAGCCTGGAGTGGAAGATCCTTAGATAGTATTTCCTGGCACAGCAGTGAGGTACCCTGCAAGTTCAAGGTTCAGTAGTGCAATTCCTCTCATCTTTGGGCCCTTGAGCATTACTCCATTGGTGCAATTATACCCACAGCCTTAGAGAAATGCCGCCTCTGTGCAGTAATTTGCTTCTTGCTGTCCCTTGCAAGGTCAGCTAATTGGCCAAGAGACTCTTGGGGTGATAATTAGCTGAGTGGTTAGCTATTACTCCATAGCAAGGTAGACTAAAAAAGAAGTGTGGGGGAAAAAAAATCAGATTGATGTTTCATCAGAGAGCCATTTTGATCCAATAATAGCATCACTCCCTTCTCTGGGTTGAATTGCTCTGAGGGGGCCCTAGAAAGTAATTAGATCAGGTTTTCCACCAGCATCTGGAAGAAAGCGGTACCTGTCTCTATCCAAATGTGAGAGTGAGTTCAGTAGAGATGCCAGATTGAAGACCATGTGCATCCTGCTTCCTGGGAGGAGGTGCAGGGGAAGGAAGGCGCTGGAGACCGCACAGTGCTCACCCTTGGGGCCTCCTGCTGCCAGGACTGTGAGGGGAAGCAGAGTGGCAACCTGTTTTTTCCTCAGGGGACGGTGTCATTTGTCCCTTTCTGCCTCAGTTTCTCACAGTGGGCCAGATTCTGGCGGGCTGGATTCAAGCTGCCAATTTTCAGTGGTGATGCACTTTTGACAGCTGTGCACATGAGCTCGCAGGCTGGGCTGGCTGGGCCACCTCTCCGAGCAACCCTCAGGCTGCCTCCGATGAAAAATCCCTGCTTCTCTGCCCTGCTTTCATCAGAGGTGCTGAGGAGGTGTAAAACGTCCCTGTGGGATTCGGCAAAGAACAAGCAGAAGCTCCGAGTTGGTAGACGGCAGCTGTTTGTTGTGGTGTCCCTGCTTCACAGCCAGCAACAGAGCATGGGCTGGAGACCCCCAGGCTAGACCTCCGCTCAGGGTGGAGCGCATCCCCCATCCTCCCTCGGTTCCCAGCACCTGCTGTGGGCACAGGGTGGGCTGCCTAGGTCGTAGAGACCTGCTGCTCCCCGGGAAATGCCCTGGTTTACGCTGGACCTGAACTGTGTTGAGTTGGCTTTTTGCCTGGGAAGTGCCATCGCATCGCACTGCTTGGGGAAGGTGTCGGCAAAGTGCCTCAGAGGCACGGCTGATTGCCGTACCTCCATTTGAAGGGATCGTTGTCCAGATCCCTTTGCTGGGTTCTTGCCAGTGAAGAGACATCAGTGTGGTGCTTTGCCATTCCCAGGCCCTGATCCTCGATGGCAACTTGAGGCAAAACTTGTGGTACCTCAAGATTAAGATGGGCAGATGGGAAAACTGAACAGGCGGATGAGAGGGAGGTCAATCTGAGCCCTGTGGTACATCGCTCGGTCTCACCACCACCTCAGCAAAGAAAATGCAGGTGAATTTGGGCCAAGCCCCAGCTCCTTCCCTGTGTGTATTCAGGGAGCTGTGCTGAAGCAGACACAGCTGTGTCACAATCCAAAATGAGCCTGTAGTTTATGTACAAAGACACCCCAGCTGTTTTCCTGCTGGGGCTTATCTCTAGGATTATGCATTGCAATTCACCCTAGTGATCTTATTTTCCCTTATTTAATTACCAGATTTTTTTCTCCCTGTTGTTAAATCATTTTCATTCAGCTAGGGAAAAAAAAATTTTAAAAATACTGAAGAGTTCTTAGTAAAAATAATATCAAAGAAACTGAAATGGTAGCACTAAATTGATTGCAAAGACGTAAGGGACAAAGGGAGCCATTTTCCCGATGTTGAGTCAAAAAAGAAACACAACAACTGTTCAGCAGAAATCACTGAGGGTTAGAGAGAAAGAGATTCAAAAGATTGATCTTCATGCAATTTGAGAAGGGAATGCAATTAGAACGGGGGCTGCTGCTGTCCTTTGCTGTTTTGCTTTCCCATACACAGGCACACACACATGCAGAGATTTTCGGAGTTTCAGGCACCGGTCATTGTGCTCAAAGAGTGGAGGGGAAAACCCCATTGCCCAGCTCAGCGCGGCAGACTGGTGGACGTGTCGCACAGCTTAAAATTCACTGTAAGGTTCCCACATTCACAACCGCTCCTGCCGCAGCACCAAAGTTTTCGGGTCTATGTTTGTTCTGCTGGACTGTGGGCAGTGGGCTCCGGTGGGGAGGGGAGGTGCTGCCAGCATCGTGTGAACAGATGCCTGTTCTTTATTCTGTGGGGCTTACAATAGCACTTTGCCCTCCCCTAGCCTGCAGTTTTACTCTCCTCTTTCCCTCCCCTTCATATTTGATGCAATTTGCTGACAATTTGAGCAACTCCTTGAGCAACATGGTCTAGTGGAAGGTGTCCCTGCCCATGGCAGGGGAGTTGGAACAAGGTGATCTATAAGGTCCCTTCCAACCCCAACCATTCCATGATTCTATTAAGCCTTGGATTAGGGGAGGGTGCGAAGGCCTGCAGTCCAGCCGCTGCCTCACCATCGCTCCTCGAGCTCCTGGCCTCTCCCCAGGGGCTGCCAGCCTGCAGCGCGGAGTGGGGAGGGCCAGGGACTGGCCTCGCCAAGCACAGCCGGGGCTTGGGCACCAGAGCCTGGGCGCTGCCTTCTGCAACGAGGTGAGGGGGAGGGTTCAGTCCGCCAACAAGAGAAGGAAACCCAAGCCTGAGAGAGGAGGGTGAGTTTGTACTTTGAACCAGTGTGACTTTCCATATATAATTTACCTGGGGGTGAATTTAACAAGCATATGGAGTCAGACCCTCTGCTAGCGTAAACTGGTATGGGTGGAGGTACTTTCAGTGAGGATCTGGTGTTTCTTTTCTTTTGCCTTTCTTTTTTTAAAACGTGATTCCTTAACTCCAGTGATTTTATCTCTCTTTTTCTCCTTCCTCTTGCTGTAATAATCATTGTGGAATAAAGACTACAGCCAGACAAAAAACCCCAACCCCCCATTTTTTTTTGTAATCTGTGTTGTAAGTGCTTTTGTAAAAAATAAAAAATAAAAATAATGTAATGGACTTTTATGATTTTTGTTTGTTTTTTTGTTTTCCATCCTTTGTAATAATTTGTTTGTTTGGGGTCCGGGGGGGCATTTTCATGGTTATAATTTGTGCAGGTGGGGTGTTGCATCACCCTTCCTTTTACTTGTATAAAAACAATAGTGGCTCAGCTGTGGAAAAAAATGTACTTTTTTATAAATAAAGAATTTTAAAAAAAGATACATTCTCCTTTTTTGTGCATCTGCGACTGCGTCATTCTGCAACCTGTGACTGGTAGCTGTAAGGAAAGTCGCAGCAGCAGAAATGGCATCTGCTTTCCAACTACCTAGGTCTCTTCCCATGATATGCAGTATTTTGTAATAGGAGTTGCTTACACATCAAGGCTGAAAGCTAAGGGTTAAGAGATCTGCAAAACAGCAGGTGGCCTGGAGAAGGTGGACATGGAATGAGAGCTTTTGCCACTGACATGGGTGGTATTGTGTGAAATTCTTGGACAGCAGATTCGAGATGGAGAAAAGAAGGTGGGACCGTTTCCCCTTATGGATGTGAACAGTGAAATTCCTTGTCAAAGGATGCTGTTGGTGCCGAAAGTTAACTTGAGCTAAAACAGTGGCTAGAAAAACCTAGGGAAGAAATATCAAAAGCTGTTAAAAATTATGACACTGTCTCTAGCTTAGGAAGTTCTTATGTTGCTGTTAGCTGTAGCAGATGGGACAGGTCATTGGAAAAATGCGGTCAGGGCCAGAATATTGGGCTAGGGCAACATTTGATTTGACACAGTGGGATGTACCTATAGCGCAATGCTTGGCAATCAATGACAATCATGCATCAGAAACATCTAAATGCTATAGGGATGCTAAGGGTCCATTGGAAGGCAAGAACAGTCAAACTGCATCCCTGCATCTCCATTACTGATCTCTGCCTTGGGAAGAACAGTTTGCCTTTCCCCTTTCCTCCAGCTTTCTGATTGTGAATATATGCTACAAAGATGGCCTTGTTCCCAAACATCAAGGCAGATGACTCTGCAAGACCCAGACTCTTGCTAGAGAGGGAAAGACAAATCATGCAATAGATCAGAGAAAATGCGCATGCTCTTCCTTTAACTGATATCAACAGGCACTTTGCCATGTCTCTGGCCTAGAGAGCAGAATACTCCCTGGGAAGAGATTTTTGTACGCAGCTTAAGCACATAGATGATGTGGAGATCTGAACCAAAACCCAGCACTCCCGATCACAGAGAGAGGAATCCTGACCCAAATCTGAACTTGAACTGATCTCCATTGTGAAGAGACGAGCTGTACGGAGAGGGAAGCGTTCAGGATTAGGCTGGAAAGGAGCGGTTTGGTGCAGACTGTTCATTCCCTGTCAGCAGGAAAGCAGGCGTGGAGCATGCACCAGAGCAGCAGGATGCTCTTTGATACCAGGCTCGATGATAAATGCATTGTGTGCTGCTTGGCAGACAGACTCCCTCCAAATTGCATGCCACTAACGGAGCCAGTTCTCAGTCATTCTGCTGAAAAAGGAGAGTGCTGGGCACCTCACTTTGGAGGGGGTTAAAGATAGCCTTGGGGAGGCTTCCTCCAGATGCAGAGGGAGGAAAAGCCAGGAACACTCTTGTTATCAGGCTTCAACGTGGCCAAGGGAGTTGCGAGCACTATCTGGGCTGTGTTTATATGTCCACATAATTTACTCCTCTCACTTTCCCCTGTCTCCCAGCCTCTCTTAGTCAAGACAGATGTTGGAAGCGTAGCTTTGCTTCAGCTGCAGCTATTCAGGTCAGTAGCCCTAGGCAGCGATGCAGGGGGGCAGCATCCTACAGAGCTGGATCCCCACCAGCTGGCTCAGCCACATGTGCCAAACTTGGGGGTGGGGAGCAAGGGGAGAAAGAAAAGGAGCACCAGGGAGCTGGGATGGGGGTCTGAAATGGAAAGAAGGATAGGAGGGGCTATCTTTGCTCATGGTCCTGCTGGGATCAGCCCCTGGGAACTGCTGCGCTGATTTCACAGGCCATATCTTACAGTTAAGCAATGATGGATAAAACCCATTGCATGGGGCCTCTTCTCAGCAGCTCAGGTTGCACAGAGCTGAAAACAGTGGGAACTGACTCCCATGCAGTGCCCCTAAGTATTGTGTTTCTCTGGAACAAAACAGAAACATGCTGGGGGCGGGAATGCCAGCAATGCATGAGCCCACAGAAAAATGGCAGCATGGCTTGGATGTCTTCTGAAAGCCACATCTCTGGAGGTGAGCATTGCTGGACCCAAAAGCAAATTCAGAGCTTTGATGATCAGCAGTGGTGTCAGCAGAGATCCAGGGGAGGAGCTGGATCAGGGCAGGAGGAGGTGAGTGAGAGGCTCATGTTGGCTCTGAGTGTGGTCCAGCAGCAGAGAGCCAGTCTAGACCAGAGCAAACACCGTGAGATTTACTTCTCTGGAACATCTGCGAGATGTATGCAGAGTTCAGGGCTGAAAAGTGCATGATGAAGATACAGAGCCAGGTTCCCAGTTGGCGCAAGCACGTCCAACTGCGACGGTGTTACGCTTATTTCCACCCACACAAATGAACATGGCCTAAGTAGGATTTGCAGTGAGTGAGATATAGTCCAGTGTAATCAGGGAATTAACAGACAACCTGCCCATACCCCTGGGCACAGGCACCCAGGGAGGAGATGTCCCTCCCATGCTGGGATTAATGCCTTGCACAACACTCAAAATCAGATGGATCTCCCAGGGATCCTCATTCACTGCAGACTCAAAACTGGAAGTGCAAGAGCCAAAGGGCTCCAACAGACAGGGAGAAAGGCAGTGTAACTGCAAAATGCCAAACCAGGCTGGCTATGAAGGGGTGGGAGCTCAAGGGGCACTGGAGACAGGTCAGGTCACAGAAAATCTGTCCAGAAATATGTGACTCCCAATCCAAAATTCATTGTAAGAGGTAATCTGTGCTCGAGTTCAAGTTGGAGCACTCGAGGTCACACATACCAGTAAGTCTCCTAGAGCTAGTGATAGAAAAATTGAACTGAAACTTGCTGGTTTAAAACAGTGCTGGGTGAATTACTTGTAGTAACAAACATGTTTGATTAATTTTTTTTCATGGTTTCAGATTATTTGCAAACTTGAGTTTGATTTGTATGAACATATTTGTCAGAGGAAATTGCGTTATGCAAATATATTCCAGCTGGGGGACCTGTGACACGGAGAAGTGCTGTTGAGCCTCCAATGCCTTCAGTGGTGCCTGGCAGAAGGCAAGGGGGGCTGGTTCACTCCTCCTCCAAACAAGGCATTTCACAGCCTTCCCAGACGTGTTTTGATGTACGCTGTCTTTTACATAGTATTTGCAGAACAAGGATCAGCGTGTAAAAAAGAAACCTGTATGTGTGTTGCACTCCTAAAATTTTACATACTAGCTAGCAGAAATCAGAGTCAGGCATGGCCATGAAGGCAAAGCAGGAGCACAGCAAAATAAATGTGCGCATGATTAAAATGTAGGTTAAAAATGTTGTATCACCCCTCAGGGGCTGAGTTATCAAAAGGCACTAATTTATTGATATCAGCCATTGGATTTCCTCCTTTAGCCTCAGCAACCGAGGTGAATGTTGTGGCCTCATCTGACTAAACCCAGCACAAGGTGACTTAGGGACACTCCCTGCTCTGTAGCTTTCACAACTGTGGAACCAAACCCAGATCGTCGTAGGAAACAGGCAGAGGTTTTTGTCTGAACTGTGTGGAGTTTGGGGAAGAAATGCTTTGCATGCAACCTAGCACTAAATGCGCTTTCTGCCCCTTTGCAGAGAACACTGTCCTGTAGTTTGCTGGTGAGCTCAGGAGGAGCAGTTCGGTGCTGGCTAAATCCCGGGAGGTGAATATGGATAAAATCTTAACAGATCAAAGAGAGCACCCTTTGAGGAGCTGTGAAGGGAAGGGGTTTTGCTTTTTCATTAGTGCCTGGTTGTCAAGCCTTTTTCTAGCCTAGCACCTGAGTTCCTGGTGTATCTGCGGCTTTGCAAAGCAAACGCTTTCCTCCATCTATCTGCCTGTGAGCCACCACTCGTGCCATGGAGACAGGGTACCCGAGTGTTTCCATTTCTCCCTTATCTCTCTGTCCCTCTCAAACTCCTGCCAGCATGTTTATCTCACAGTTTTGAAAAGAAAATTGCCAGCTTCACACCTGCCAGGTTTAACTGATTGCCTGTCGCTTGGAGGGTGGGAGCCCATCTGTATGGCCTTGGCTGCACAGGCTCTGCTCGCCAGGGAAAATGTCTCTGTCCCTCGAGGAACAATACACTTCATTTCCCATCTCCCAGCCTCATCTCATTGTCCTGCTGTATCTCCCAGCCCTTTTAATTACCGCTTTACAATAACAACAAATAGTAGTTTTCTGCTGGTGCACAGTTTTGTCCACCCGAGGAGCTGATCCCATCACAAAACACTCCTCCCCTGACGTCCGTAATTTCCCTGTTGTGCAAAAGAGTGCCCTTCCTCAGGGGGGTGATACAGTGGAGTGAAATGCCTTTAGTGAAGGTGCACAGGGAACCAGAAAGAAGGCTCAGGGGTGGACTCAGGAGATCTAAATCCTCATCTTGCTCATCAGAGCACACTTCTGCCTCTGGGATATATACAAACACATGCTCGCTGTCGCCATCCCCAACAGGTGCCTTTCTGTGGATCTGGTGCATGCCCCTTACTCTACGCACCCTGAACCTGCAGAATCCAGAGGAGGCTTAATTCTGGCTGTGCCCTTCCTAGTAGTTTAGCCAAGGAGGAGGTAGAAGGAGCAACAACTAGGAGAGGCATCCAGTCCAGCTGCTGCCAGCTGTATGAGGTCCCTGGCTGTTGATACGAATGCTGCAGCTGTCTGGAATTATGAATGGATAGCAGAGTGGGAATGCAGAGGCTGAATGGCTCAAGTAAACACTGCAGAGCAGTCCAGAAATAATGACATGGGGGCTTTATAATAGGAAGGAATCATAATTAAATAGAAATTAGTTACTTAAATGGTCAATTCCTGGGGTTTCGCAGATATCCGATTAACTTCACTTTTAATTTGCATAAGCAATAAATGTTTAATTATGTTATTAATATATTTGAGGTGAGGAGCTTATGGGGTTTTATAATTGGCATTTAACTAGATAGTTCCAGCATATTAACTGATGTTTATTAGCTCCATGCGAGGTTTCCCAATTATAACTGACCTAAAAATTTGCTTGGAGGACCTGCCTTGAAAGTGTTACCTGAGCAACAGAATAGGGGTTGCTGAAGAGGAGGATGTGTGGAGCCTGTCCCTGCATGGAGGAACGTGTGCAGGCAGTTAAGTCTATTAATTGGTTTCTTTACAAATCCACCCACCTCTGTCTGATCCAGGGACTGCTAAGGCACTGAGGTGCTCACTGTTTCCACACACCCTGTGAAAGCATTGGGTTGCATCAGGCCCACCACCCCTCCTTGCAGACTCCGTAGAAACGTGCCTACTGACAGTGATTCCCTCTTGACAATTCCTCCTGAGACCTGTCAGTTAGCCATTCTTAATCTATTTTCTATTCCATCTCTACACATCCCTGGAGGTGTTCAAAAAATACGTAGATATTGCATTTCAGGACATGGTTTAGCAGGCATGGTGGTGTTGGGTTGACAGTTGGACTTGATGATCTTAGAGGTCCTTTCCAACCTTAATGATTCTATGATTCTATACTTACTTTGATGAGATGGCTGGTTTAGCAGGCAAAAAATGACATTGTTTTTGACTAGGAAGACCCATTTCCCACAAACCATGTAGACTGCCATTGATTATATTCCTGCCTTCTAATGCTTTATTAACTGGAACCTGTGTTAGCTTTTTCACTGGTGCCAGCAAATCACCCTATAGTATTCAGATCATTCTCTCTGTCCTCTTCCAGTCTGCTAGAGTTTAACCTTCTAGAAGTAAACTCTTTCAACACATAGTAAAAACTAACAGCAGTGAGTTAAAGATCTCCTTGGCTAAGTCTTTCAACCTATCTGTTTTCTTATAGTAAGTGGAGTATCCAAGGAGATGGTGTCCAGCAAGCTTCTCAATCTTGTCATCCTCAAACATACGACAATTGTTTTGTCATCTCAGAAGCCACCAACAAATGTCTGTTTGTCTCCAGAGACAGATCATAAACAGTTATTCAAATCTTCTGCCTTTTCCGAATCATTACTGCCCTCTTGACCATATCCATCTGGTGAAGTGCCTACAGAGCATTGCAGAGAATTTGTTTATTCCTGTTGTCTTCTCCAGGCTAACCCTAGGTTTTGTATCAATTGCCTGTCCTTCACAGCTTCTCTTTTATATTGACTGATCACTCTCTTCACAGCTTTTCTGTTTGATCTATACTGGAGATGGGGGCAGATCCTCAAGTGCAAGTTAACAAATACCCAGGTGAATAAGGATACATGCCTAAATATTTGTAGTTACATGCTAAGGCAGAGACTATCCTGCAGAGCTTGCATGACATTTGAGAAGTTAAGAAGGAAAGTGTGTTAGAGACCTTTCATTACCATTAACAGGAAGGAGACATCAGCTCCTTTCGCTAAGTCAGTGCAGGCGCCGTGACTGACCTGGTTGGGAGAAGCAGATCTCATGCTCACCACGGTCGGTCAGGAAGATGCCTGTGAGGAGCAGGATGGAAGGCAGCAGCACTAGAGACCAGGTCAGATCCACGTCAGCATCCAACAGCTTCATTCTTGCACGTCACTCCAGAATGGTTGGCGGCTTCCTTCCTGCTTCAGGAGGCTGAAGAGTCATTCTTTTGTCTGGACTGCAGCAGGTCTCAAGGGTACTTGGGAAGCTGTGGGAGAGGAGAGGAGAAAAGGGAAGGTGGTGTGTAAAGAGGCACAGCAGCCTTGAGCCCTCCTTGCTGCTGCAGCTACCAGGGGAGATAAGAGGACTGTAGCCCTGTCCACCTTTCCATCTGCACAACTGTTGATGGACTTTTGGCCAGATGACAGAGAAGCAGAGCAGTTCCTCCTAGCCCTGTCACACATACCCTGTGTCTTCACCTAACTCCCAGTAGTGTCTCTGCATAGATGCAAACAAAGAGCTGATCTCATCCTTTGGGGACATCCAAGATAGAGCTGCCCCTTGCTGTAAGAAAATAGGAGACAAATACGGCCCAGGGCAAATGGCCAAGCAGAGTGAGACAGTTCCCAGGAGTGCTGCTGAGGATTGTCAAGCAAATTAACTCTATTAAAGTAAATGATAAGAGTCTGAGCTGCAGTCCCTGTACCTTCTATCTGACAGAATTCATCTGGTGGCTGCTTGTAATAGCATGACCTTAATGGACTCATCAAGGAGCAAGGCGGTATCTCTGACTAAACATGGATTTGGGACCACACTGTGCTCTGGGCAGCTAGAGCAGGCTGCTAAGATCAAGAAAGGCACACTGGTGTAATGGGGCTCAGGATCTTGCCCCTTCATCCCTCCAGGAGAGGCAATTTCAAGTGTCATCACCTCCTCAAAACTGTACAGCAGAAGAAATAAATTACCAAAGGGATTTGATTGTTCCTTACTCTGCTGAGCTCCAAGGAAACGAAGCAGAACTAAAATTAAGGGCTGGGAGGCAGAGGAAACGTCAAATAACATTTCCTGTCTTCTCCAGGGCCCGTCTACTACCCTACCGGGGCACTCTCCATACTGCTGCACTGAGCTGTGAAGCCCCTGGTTCTGGGAAGGCAGGGGGGTCTGTGGAGTTGGCCAAGCAATGTGGAGAGAGAGCGGGGTGAGATTTGTGCTGGATTTGAACAGATGGGTTAGAGATAACAAGGTCATGTCTGGCCCCTCTTTGCTAGAGCCACTGAGTGGCACAGAGAGACAGGGACATCCCAGAATGTGGAGTTAACGTAGAGATTTCTTGGCTGAGTGGAAAGCACAGGGATGTAGCATGCGTGTAGACATACAGAGGGGCTTGGCTTCTGTGGGTGGACGCTGCTGCATATAACTGCTCGCTGTTGCACCCCCTGAAGAACTGTCTCTTTTTGTTGCACAGCAATGACTTTGCTAAGCTCTGTCCCTTCACACAGAGAAAAGGCTTCCTTCCTAAGCTGTCAAACCATGTTTCCAGGTGCTGTTTAACAACTGCTACACTGCTCCAGCAGCGAAAGAAAAACCAGCCCAGTAAAAGGTCTCTGCCGGGGAGCTCCCAGTACAATAGCTACTCTGCAAATCTCAGTCCTCATCTCCACTGGATCCCATGGGGTTAACACACTGTTCCTATTGCTGTTATCTAAACCCCATCCTTGTTAGTGGCCACCGGGAAGCATTACAAGGGAAGGTCACCAGGGGTTAAAGCCACATTCCAGACATGCTTTTGCAGCCAGCAGCTACTTAACCAAGCATGACTCTGCTGCTTTTCCTGCAGGAGAGGAAAAGGAGAAAGCTGGTCGTTCCTGGAGAGAGCCAAGATGCCTCTACCCTTGGTGAACGGCAAAGTAATTGCCTTTGCTCAAATGCGTGCCAAATCTCCACTAATATCAAGGACATCCATGTGTCCACTTGCAGCTGGGCATGCTCTTCAAAGCAGGCACCCCAGGGAGGGCTGGATCTGCATACCACACTGCCAAGTTCTTCCAAAACCTCAGAGACAGGCGAGTGGTTTGCAAAGCCTTGAAGTGCCAGTTGGGCTAGTAAAAATTAGAGAGGAAAGCAAAGCAGGCAGGGATCTTAAAGGGGTGTTGTGATTAGTACCTAGGCTGTGGGATACCCAAGCTCAAATGCACTCAGAACCCATGGGATACCCAGTCTCCTGGTCTTCAGCAGAGAAGAATTAGAGAAGGGCTATATCAGGTCACTCAAAGAGGCTTGGCAATCATGAGGGATTCCCACTTGTGGGAGGGAGAGGGAAGGACAATGCAGAGAGCGATCAGGAGCATTTGTTTGTTTAACCACCCTTGGCAACACTGGCTTTCGGCCCCACTCAAAATACACAACATAACCGAGACCCTCCTAGCACCCGGTTGCTCAGACCAGATGCAGGGAGGCACAGCAGCAGCAAGCGCAGCAGCCCAGTGTGGGCGGCGAGCCTGTGCTTGGGGGATTTCCAGGGGAATGAGGCTGAAGCCCTGTGTGGCAGCAGTGTCAGGCTTGCGGCCATGGCTTGACACTTACATGTGTGGCAGCTAATTGTGTAAATGAGCGTTACATCAACAAACACCCTGGCAGGAGAGGCTGTGACAGCTTTTAAAATTCCTGCTGACTTGTATCGGGTCATAGAGGCAGAAGAGCAGCTCTGTGTTCATTTTGGTGTTTAACCTTTGTTTGGCTGACTGCATCTCCAGGTCCTGAGGTGACACAAAACCAGAAGTACCTTCTTTTGCTACCAAGAGAGGTCCTGAGCTCTTTCTGTAGCTGGAGGAGTCTCTGGGAAGCAAGGATGGGGAGGGGCTGCTGGATCAGCTCTGCTCTTACTATGCTTTTGTCACTAAGTGAAGCCCAGACACTCCTCCTGCTCAGAAAACCTTGCCAGCCACCTTTGCTAAACAAATTGCTCCTCTTCCTCGTGCTGAGGTCTAACTCCCCCTTTCTCTCACCGTAAGTCAGCAGATGAACAGCACTTGGTAGCAGAGCTAGTTCTGGATACTGCAGGGGTTAAGAGATGCTGCAAACCACAATCTGACCATCAAATATTGATTTGTGTTTGGACAGGGACACATTCGCCTCACTATGAAGTGCTTTCACAAGTGTTTCTTGCAGCCTAGTCACCTCCACCTGGAGTTAGGCAAGCATCTGAGCTAGACCAAGGTCTGAGTAGGGCTTAGGTGGGAGGACACCAAGATGCTCTGTTCCCCTTCTCCTCTCCACTTCAGGCCTGGACAAAAGGAAGGGACATGAAGATTTTGGACCCAGCCCTGACGGATGAAGGAAATGATGCTGCCGAGGGGGCAGAATGGCACTCCAGCCTCACAGACTAGTCGTCCAGTGCCACTGGCCCAGCTTTCCAAGCAGTGTCTTACCCTTCTTAATCCCTTTTATCCTCTGGATGCTTAACTGTCCTTGCAACAGATTCACTTAATATTCACAGTGAAAAGAACTGTCCCCAGAGAAACCCACCCCACCCCTCCTCGCTCAGATTTAAGATCCCTTGAAAATCTCCAGTGACTTGCAAGCCCTGCTGTTCATCCTACCCCTTGGTCCATCAGCTCTGCCAGCTCACATCTCTGGTTCTCCTGGGAAAAGCATTTCATTAACCCTTTGAAAACACAAGGCATCAGGAAGCTCTGAACCAGCTAGTGCCTGGGGGTGTGTACGCTATTGGAGCGTGTCTCAAACTAGCCAATCCTACTCTTGTCTTTAAAATCAAACTAGAGATGTATTTGTTCTGCCCAGCTTTTCAACGCAGTTTAATTTAGCTCTGTGAACTTACCGTGTATTATAAATATGCACCATCTGATCTCATTGTCTTGCTTGAAGGTTCAGTAGACAGAAAAAATCCGGTAAGTGCTAACTCCTTCCGCTGGATCAGGGAGGCAATCCAGGTCACAGACAGGCTTACATGGAGCTGGCACTGTACTGGGACAGGCTGCTTTAAACAGGCAGGCTGTATATGCCTCTGAACAGGGATGCAGTTGAGCACTGAGGTAGCGTTAATTCTAGCAAGGCTGGCAGCTAGAAGAGCTTCAAAGCTGCTAGCATAAAGGAAGGAGAAGAATCACGATTCCATTGATTTGCAACGTGTCTGTGAGCAAGGCAGCACATTGCTGAGTGCCTCAGCTAGCCAGCCATGAAATAGATGGGGATTTGTTTTGTGTGGGGAGGGGATAAATGGAAAGGGGACCCTACTTCACAACAGGTTACAGATGTAGGCAGATCTTTGAGCAAATGGCTTATCAGAGGTGTTGTATGTTGTTATGCTGGTTTTCTGTGAAGCACTGAGGGATCAGGTTGAAGTTACGAGGAAGCAAAGAAAGAAGAGTGTGCAGCTCCCTCTGAGCAAATTAGCTTCACTCAGAGCTGCAGTGATCTGAGCACAGAGACTGACTCAGCTTCCAGATTTGCCTGGGGGATGCAGGTTAGTGCATCAGCAATTAGATGGGACTCAGGCTTTGTCTGCCGTATATTCAGCTTTCTCAGAATCAGGACAGAAAGAAAACAGTACCGGTGTGAGACCCAGCCCTCACATCCAGATGAAGCCTTCCTGCCTGCCAGCCAGCACCTTTGTCCCACCGCACAGCTGTCCGTGGAATTCATGCAGGACCCCATTCCACAGATCTGCTCCTTCCCAACTAGTCAGGGTGGATGTCACTGTGCATATACTGCAACAAGTGCAGAGTTATCCGGCTTTACATAAAAAGTCAGTCCCAGACAGGCACAGACCCTCAGTAGGGATATAACATATCCTGCCCTGAAGTCTTGATCACAAGAACACCTAGGCTGCTTCATGATGCAAATATACCAGCCACACAAGTAGCTTTAAAGGAAGAGACCTTACTTCCAAAAGTGTGACAGACATTGTCTCTTCTTTCCTTTCCTTTTGCAAAGTCCCCCCCGTACCAAGAGCAAGTGAGTCACCTCCTCTGCTCTGGCATACCCTCCTCTGGAAGCTTTCCAGTTTATCGGTCTTTGCCTCACTTCAAGTTCCCTTTGGGAACATCTCTCTTGCTCTCCTGCAGTCTGGTTCTCCAAAGCCTTTACTGTTCCTCTATTATTATTTACTATTTTGCTCTGCAGCTGCACTATTTCACTCCATGGGCATGGCTCGTGTGGACAGCTCTGTCTATTTGTCTCTGCTTTGAGATGCTACCATGGCTGTTTGCACCGACAAGGCAGTAAATCTGAGCCACAGCTCTGTCCATACAGAGTCATCAGCCCTGTGGCTATTTGGACAAGGGTTTTTTCACAGCCGGTGCTATGAAGCTATGCATCAGTTGTGCACTGTGATCGTGCCTGATGCATCTCTCCGGGATGGACATTCTTGTCTAGTGAACGTTCTTCACTTGTTTGGGAGATGTGAACAACTGACATCAGACTGTTGGACATGATTTAACTGAGCAACATGATTGCTGAATTACAGCATCAGCAGCTCACAAAATGTTTTAATTGATCTAGCTAGTAGAAAGATTTTCAGGTGTTACCAGTTACTTTTGGAAACCCAGACACACACGCCATCAGGTGGCTGGGAAGGATGTTTTACAGACAGATAACCACTTTTCTTCCTTTCCTGTGTCTGCTTCTATCTCCAGAAGAGCTGTGGGAGAACAAAGTAAGGAATGCAAATGCTCTGAAAGAGACTGGGGGCAAGGTGTCCTGCTTTTCTCCTTAATTGTAGTACTGTGAATTAATTCAGCTTCCAGTAGGCACAAGGAGTTCCCAGCAGCCCTTAGACATCCAGAGAAGACTGAGCTGTTTGCTCAGCCCCTTTGGGTTCTGTGATACCCGCCTCACTACCAACCTCTTCACACAAACTTTTTGGAGAGTTTTAAATTATTCGAGCATGACACAGAGCAAGGGGTTTTGCATTCTTAATTGGCAAAGCCTTTTCCCACTCCAGTCTGGAGGCCCCTGAGCTGTCCTCCCTATTTATTCTGATTCTGATTCTGATTCATAAGCCTTGCAAACATCTTCCCAGGGCTGCCCAAAAGCCCTGTCAGTGTAACTGAATACTCATCTGCTAATTCATATCATCTTCTCCTAAGTTTTTCCAGGTGTTCTGCTGTTTGACTCACAATACTCCTTCTTGCAGCCACCCTGCCCTCCAGAAATGCCCTACTGGGGCCTCTGACTTTACCTGTTACAGACACAGTGCACACAGAGGAAGGAAAGAAATAGGCTGGGTTCCAGGTGAGCTCTCCAAACTGTACTAGCCACAGCTCTTCCCAGGAAAGGGGAGATTGAGGAAATAAACAGCTGAGGATACAGATAAGAGAAGGTTTAAAAAGAGGAGGAAAAAAAAAAAGGAGAAAGAAACAAGGAAGGGCTAGCAGAAACGAAAATCTGTCTCACCTCGTCCCATTTTCTTCTCCTCAGCACGTTCTTGTTCTGTCGGGACCTTCATCTCATTTATCTTCCTTGTATCCTGGTGTTTGCTCTTATTATCAGCAATTATCTCTGTCACCATTGGCAGCTTCCTAGCTGGACTCCTGCGAAGACATGACCAACACTTTTGCAGAATGGGTCAGGCTGTCCTCAGGAAAGAGACCTGCACATGGAGTGGCAGGGCTTGTTGTCAGGACTGTGTCATTGCTCGGGACTTGCCATTCTGTGGAAGAACTACATTGCCACAAAGCCCTGTCTCAGGCAGCTGGGATGTTCATACCCTAGTCTTGAGAGCTTGGCAGGAAGGAAGTACTCTGATAAACGCCCCAAAACATCTGCACTTCTCCTTGTACTCCTTCATTCTTTCACTCTCCTCATCCCCTTACTGTCTTTACTGACTGCCCTGTATTTACCTTGCTCTCTTGTGCAAAGTGATGGCTGCATTTTCCCCTCTTGAAATTTTCCTGGCCCCTTTCCGCTATTACACAGCCCTGTTCATGTTCCTGGAGATTCATTTTAGTTTTATTTATTTATTTCTCTTTCTGTTTTTCTCCTGCTGACCCCTTCCCCCCACACACATATATACACCTACTGATTTACATCAGTAGCTGGAGGCTGATGTTCTCTGCCCACTACCTGCGATCCAGAGAGCTATTAGGGGCAAATTCATCACGGAAATGCCTCAGCCAAAGTGACTGGAAGATTCTTTACCGCCACCATCCCTCCACAATCTTGAATGCTGTCCAGGGGTTTGGACTGCAACATGTCAGCTGTCTGCCTGAGCACAGCTGTAAGTGAGCTGTCTCAAGGCAGAAATATTATTTACAAGTTAATGCAGCTTATGAAGAAGGGAAGAGAAAGAAAAGTGACTGCCACTGCCAAGGACAATGGGGAGCAAAGCTTCACATTCTGATGACTACAGTATCCTGACACTTGAAGACACATAGCTCTGAGCTCTTAATTAAGGAACAAGGAAAGGCGAAGGGTGGGATGCTGACCGATGGAGGCTCTGGCGTGTCCTGAGAGGCAACAAAAAAACAGGTTTGCATGGAAAGGGATGGGAGAACAGTGTCAAGACAATTCCCAGAGCAAAGTCTTAATTGGTAGCAACGTCTCAGCATGGTGCTGGGAGTTCAAGTGTTTTGTACTGATACAGTAAAAATGTCGGTTCTCTGCTGTGCAATTTGTTGGTACTGACCAGAGAGGGCATTTCCCTGGGAAATGTTTATACACCTCAGTTCACTCCTGGATGACAGCAGCAAATCTGAAAGGTGAAGAAGGCTGGCTGTGAGGTGAGATCTGGGAACAGGCTGTCGGCAATGATTCAGCATACTCAGTTCTGCAATTGCACCTGGTATGTAGGATTCCAGGGAGCCCAGCTTCGAGCTAAGCAAGTGCTGAATCCATGGATGTGAGGTGGGAGTAAGTGGCAGGTTTTCACCATGAAAAGTCCTGTATAAATTGCCCTATGTGGTCTGGGAATGAGTGCAGACATTTTCTATCCATGCATAAATACAAAGTGGGTATAATTTTGAGGCCTTGGGAATGGGAAGTTTAGTGGAGATACTGGCTACCATTATGATACCTAAAGCCACAGTCATTGCAGAATAAGGTCCATGTAATCCAGTATCTAGCCTGAGAGCAGCCAGTAGCCAGTGCTTTAAAAAGTACAAAAATTAGGTGTGACAGACAACTTCTACAAAGTACCCTGTTCCCTCATCCCTGTCTCACTCACCCCCATCCCAAATTTATTTTCCTTCTCCTCCTCCTCCATCTTCCTTCACTCCAATTATCTCCTTCTTTCATCACTGCTGGAGCTGTAAGTACAAAGTACCAATTAGCTAGTTTTCAAGTTTAATTAGGTTGGAAGGTAGAGCAAATTAAATCCTTTTATCCTACGTTCCAAAGTGCTTTCCCATCAGTCCCATGGGATAGACTGCCTTTGAATAAGGTCCACATTAGTCACCGAGGAGCTGGACCCAGTCACAGAACTCTCCAGCCGTGGGGCAAACAGGAGATGAAACACAAGATCTGATCTATCTCCCCCTCACCCCTAAATCCTACACTCAGGACATCTTTTTGTAAGGCTTAAGGGAGCACATACCTCTGCTCCACCTCAATAAATTGAGCATTGGTCCTTAGCTTTTCTAGGGTCTACATTAATAGGAAAGGTCTCTTATTTCAACAGCACTAGGAATTCAGTGAAGACACTGTGACAAAGCCCTGCAGAAGGCTTTCAAGACAGTTAAATAATATCAAGTCGCAGGTCCATGTGAGTCCCTCTGCACCACATAGGGTGGCTGCCTGGAAGCACCTTTGTCACCTAGCCCCTTCTTTCTTCGAGAACAGAACAAAGGCAGAAAAACAGATCCAGGAATAACCACCTCATTTAAGTGGAAATTGCAGAATAGAGTGAGGAACCACTTAGCTCTTGGAGACAGAATGGCCTGCAATTGTAGCTACACATTTCTGTTCCTCTTGAGCTCTGACAGTTACATTTGAGTATGGCCTGTGTCCCTCCACAAAGCTGCCTGCGCACGGCTACTTGAGGAAGTTTCAGAGCACTGTGGCATCATTGCGCCTGGAGTCCCTGGTTCTATGATTATTTGTGCCTTACTAGTTGTGTTGTCTGATGCTCTAACCCTCTCTCCTGTGCTTCCCTGTGTGTTGCAGATAAGCCACTACCTCAGGGTGCCCCAGGAGACATTATTGGGATCGTGGGAGGAGTCATCGCAGCAGCTCTCATCATCAGCGTGGCTGTCACCGTAATTATTGTCTACAGGCGGCAACAAAAGAACCGCACTCAAACAGACAATGACCTGTAAGTAGCCCCATACTCGCAGAAGTACAGCACGGTGATGGTACAGGCTGTCGGATGGGATAGCAGACAGAGACCACTGCTAGCTCTTCTGCTACCTGCACACAAGAAAAGCTTGGCAGCAAACCATTTTTCCTGCCATTTCTTCCTGTTCGCCACCCTCAGGCTCACTCCTCTGACTCCCTTCTCTTCCTCAGGGCCCCATAGTGCTTTCCATCCTGCTCTCTCATATTTTTGAACTCTTATCACAAGCCTCAAGTGGAAACAAGCACAGCAATGTTCGCCCAGATGCTGCTTTTGTGGTAGCACATCATTGGGCACAGTGCAGCTGCTCAGTGCCACTCTCACCTCCAGTGGTAGGAAAGGATCCTATTCTTCCTTTATCAGAGAAATTACTTCGGGCTGCTAAATTAGACTGAGTCACATCTTACATCAGAGAGGGCTCTCTGATAGACCTGGAGCACCTCTGCATGTATTCCAAAGAGTCCAGAAAAATTCACATCCACTCAGCATTCCAGTTTTGTACATATGATACCAGCCTGAAGACATGAACTCTGGCAATATGAGAGTAGGGAGAGGGGGCAGCCCACGGGCTTCTCTTTGACAGGTGCTTGCTCTACTCTACACTGTGCAGCACAGATCACAGAATCACAGAATGGTAGGGGCTGGAAGGGACCTCTGTGCGTCATCCAGTCCAACCCTCCTGCCGAAGCAGGGCCACCTACAGCAGGCTGCACAGGATCTTGTCCAGGCGGGTCTTGAATATCTCCAGAGAAGGAGACTCCACAACCACCCTGGGCAGCCTGTTCCAGGGCTCTGTCACCCTCCGAGGGAAGAAGTTCTTCCTCATGTTCAGACGGAACTTCCTCTGCCTCAGTTTGTGCCCATTGCCCCTTGTCCTGTCACTGGGCACCACTGAAAAGAGCTTGGCCCCATCCTCCTGACACCCAC
>Ga0065711_1003752_pt1 | contig 26527 bp, 15 predicted proteins | sample Hoacrofraction12_FD_59098 | JGI IMG/M metagenome (GOLD analysis project Ga0065711, IMG submission 59098) | Hoatzin crop microbial communities from Cojedes, Venezuela - Epithelial fraction 12 v2 (version 2) | ecosystem: Host-associated > Birds > Digestive system > Esophagus > Crop | place... | reverse complement strand
TCCCTGGAAGAGCGAAGAATGCTCCACCCATTGAAGTTAGACTCAAAGAAGGCCGGCAACTGGTAAGAGTTAAGCAATATCCCCTAAAACAGGAAGATAAGGAAGGAATCCTGCCAGAGATAGAAAGATTTTTACAATTAGAATTATTGAAAGAGTGCGAGTTGGATTTTAACACCCCTATAGTACCTGTCCGTAAGTCTGACGGGTCGTATCAGGTGGTCCAGGATTTGCAAGCCATAAACAAAATAACAGAGGAACCCATATACTTTGTTAACCGTATTGACTCCTGAATTAACCTGCTTTACTGTTTTAGATTTGAAAGATGCCTTCTTTTGCCTCCCTCTCCATGAAGCCAGTCAGAAATTAACGAGCTGGTGGACAGAGAGGCAAAACAGGTGACTAAAACGAAGGTAAGAACTGAAAGACCTTTAATCCCTGATGGACGAATCTCCCTAGAAGGTAAGCCAGAATGTACTGAGGAACACCAGAAACTTCTCACAGATCTAGAATAGTCATATAATAAGGAAGGGTGTGCTCAAACCACAGAGGGAAAACTAATCATTCCCTTCTGTCTGATATGACATTTGATAAAGAAAGAACATAAAAAGGCATTGGGGGACAAAGGCTCTGTACAAACATTTAATTAGAGAGGTTGTGGTCAGAAACTTATACACCATGGTAAGACAGGTGACTTAGCAGTGTGATCTTTGCCTCCAGACTAATCCGAAAAATAACCCTAAACCAGAAATGGGTCAGATTGGAAAAAGTAATGGGCTTGGGTAGCAATGGCAAATTGATTTCACTGAACTCCCAAGAAAAGCGGGGTACCGATATCTACTGATATTAACCGATACCTTTTCAGGTTGGCCGGAAGCATTCCCAACCAGGATAGCTAAAGCTCGAGAGGTGTAGCCTTTAGTGTTGCAAGAGTATGGGAGATTCTTACAGTGAATGGAAAAGGAACCAATTACGACGAAAGCTGGAGTCCAATAAGTATTTTGAGAAGATGCTGAATAATGCTGTACTATAATAGAATTAAGAGTAGTAAAAGAATTTACTAACTTTTTTGAAAAGGGGGGACTGAAGGAAGGGGTTAAAGGGATTTTAATAGAAGTGGTATTACCTAATAGATGCTATGCATTTAAAAAACTGATAGTGCCTATCTATTGTCTAAATTAACTGAAGCAGAGAGTCTTGCATCTCCATACAAAGGTGTTAGTTCCTGATAGGGGCTGGGAGTCACCTAGAACCGGCTAAGACCGACCCTGCTGTATGGATGGGAGCCAGGAGAGAACTGAGTTTGCGCAGAAACAAAGGTCAATCAGCGGACACCNTGATGAAGAGGATNAGCCTTCATCTTGGGGCCCCCGATGACCACAACTATGAAGAGACATGTTGCTGCTTGGCGCGCACGACTTTGGTGGGACTACACCCTGTGCAGCCCGGTGCCGAATAAATATACCTACTTTACAATCTTACAGATTGTGGAGTCTGCTTTCCGTACGTCAGTACTGAATTTTAATTAACAGAGCTGACTATTCTCTTCAAGACTCACACCCACATTATATATGAGTACTTGAGGAACAGTCTGCAGCAACCAGGACCCTATCCTCAAAAAAGAAACTGAGTCTTAATGAAATTAAGGCTTGCCAGTGATGAATTATACAAGGAAGTGTGTTCTTTTTTTTCTCTATTTCCCCTTTCAAGTATAAAATATCTCCTTAAAGAGTACAACATTTCTCTTATTCTACTCTGTACGTTGTTTCTACATTTCACTTATAAAGTGCATGGGTAAAAAACGTAAATAGTCCTGGGAGAAGGAATCTGAAAATCTGCACCACAATTCTCCCTTTTCAGGCTGTGCAGAAAAAAGCTGTCTTCTTATGCCTAGCCACCAGAGTCTTGTACACAGGCACCTCTATTGAGGTATCAGGGCATCCCTCTGGTCTGAATTCCCCACTAGCCATCTGACTACAGTGTTCTGTCAAAAAGTCAGGCTTGTGGCTTTGAAACCACGCTGCTAAGAAAATTCATATTCCCTGGGTCCCTGATTTGTAAGTGAGCCTTTACTTCACAGAGGTAGTTCACAGAAGTGAGGGGAGAGGTGTGTGGCATCCTGAAACTTCAAGTAGTCAGGAGCTCAGACAATAGGCCAGAAGAAGATTACTTAGAGTCAGCCCTGTTTCTTAAAATTCTAATCAAGCAGTGGATTCACTAGCCAGTGAAATAGCTAACTGTTCATTTAGCACTACAGAAGGTTTTATACTCCTCTGACTTTTGATCAGCGACACCATAGTCACGTCTGCACTATGGGTATGGACAACCTAATGCAGACTTCGCCTAAGACATTGTGAGTGACTGGTGTGAAAAAAATCAGTTTCACCTGTATAATCGTGAAAAGACCCTCCAGAGAAATGAAAACTTTTAAATTTTGAAAATAGCAGTTATTAACTCAGGTTTAGTGAAGACAAGGCTTTTCTGCTTCAGTAGCTGAGATAGTGAATCTAAGCTGTGCTGAGTTGTATGGATTTATCACCTTAACTGGCACTACCGACAAGTTCACCAAGATTTGTTCAATGTCAGACAGGAAATCTGGGACAGATCATGCAAATAAAATCAGATCTTAGAGTCATCTTTCTTTTTTGACAGAAATGAATCCCCATAAGTGCATTATCATCTGTATGTCAAAATGGTGAGATCCTGTCATCATTTGAGCACACTCATTTCAAAGATGTCAAACTGTGAAAGAAGGATCTCTCAGTAAATCCTAATAGATGGCTCTGTTCAACTAAAAAAAAAGAGCAAAGCAAACAAAACATAATACAAAAATACAAAAGACTGTTACAAAGTAGTTTAACATACTATTTCACACTTCTCAAGGGTGTTTGTTAGTATTCTCAAGGACACTAAAATTTTTCAGGATACAGTTAAATAACATTTTGAATGGTGAAATAAGCAGCTGATGCCTAGCTTGTCAATACTTGACAGTTTTTGAAATCTGATCCTACTAACTTTGAAATCAGTAGGCAAGAATGCAGCAAGGGATGTTTTTTTATGGCCCCTAAAAGACATTGAGCAGAGAGGGTTCTGTTTAATCCATGGTATGGAAAGCTTTGTGCTTGTGACTATAATGATCAAGTTAACAGCTCTTTTATTAAGGGTCTGAGAAAGCCAACAGTTTTTTTTAAGTTTCCTCTGAAGAAATATAACATTGTTATACAATACTTCTCCCAGATCTCAGCATGGTACTTTGCTAGTGAGAGAGACAATAATATTCTGCATAACCTTGTTAAAAACGAGTGAGAAGGGTTTACTGTTTTCCCAAGATGATCCATTTTCCCACTGGGTTCTGCAGAACTTATTGAAGAAGAGTCCTTAAAATGCCACAAGTGGGTTTGAAATGCTACATACAGATTATTTTTAGGAGTGAGTGTCCTTGATAAAATATTGCAATTCATGTATATGCAACATTTTAAGTATACTTCTGTGTTATAATCTTGATTTACATTTGTAACAGATGATAATTAGTGTGCCAGGAGGAAAATAAAAGGAGAGCTGATGATGTAGTGAAGAACTTGATTAGTGACAACTCTGAAGAGGGTGAGACATGAGAGCCAAGAGACTGATGAGCTTACAATTGATTTCTTTTTGCCTTGCCTTGCCTTCCTTTCTCACCTTTCCTTCTTCATTTTACACTGTTCCCTTATTTTACCTTTTCATTTCTTTAGTGCATTTTAAAAGTATCTGACTGTCTCTGAGTCCAGAAATGTATTTTTTTCTTGATATCTATAAAACCACATTTTTAATGGGACCTTCCACTATTTCACTGTGAAAGTATGAAAACAAAAAATGTGAGAAGTTTAAATAATATTTGCAAACTAGGAGAGCGTTCACACATGTTTTTCTCCTGTGAAGATCTCATGATGCCCACAGCTGGCAAGTCTCTCCAGATCTATATGGTTACTGAAGTCTCTTTGTCTCAGAGAAATATCTTTTGTGAGTCCTGTGGAACCATATTCTTTGAGGAATACTGAAGATATCTTTACATGTCCAAAAGAATGCAGGAAAAAACAGTAAGTGTTAGACAAGAACATAAAGTTATTATGCAGAAAAAAGACATAATATTTTATGGTGAAGTCAGTATTTATATGTTCCTTTTGCTTAAAAGCAAAATAGATCTCTAAATAATTAAGAAAATCCCCAAAGACACAGCCATTAATATTAAATAAAAAGAATAAGAAAACAATTCATTAGGGAAATAGACAATAATTTGAAATATTTTCACAATGAAAAAATGCAAAAATAAATTAAGTGAAAGAGAAAGCAAACTAGCAAGGAAGAAAATGAAAATTTCCTTGCAAAAGGAAAGGATCTTTGGGAAATGGGTAGGGTAGATGATGACTGAAGGACAATATGTGGAAAATTTCAAAGAGGATGGATGGTAAGATGTTCTACAAAGAGAAAAAAAGACAGAAAGAAAACCCACTGGATTTAAGAGTTACTTAGAAAGCAGGAAAAGTCTGTGTGAATGGAGGCTGTCATTCAGGAAAAATTAACAGGATGGATAGAGAGAAAAGAAGCATGGGCACTTAAAAAGCAGAAATGAGAGTATGACACTGAAGTTGAAAAGACTCATGCCAGAAGTAGTAAAAGAATCCATAGTCCATCCTTCATTTTGCACAAATTGTTAGATTTTTTCAATGGAATGGATAAAGATGATAGCAAATGTGAAAGTACTCGAAATAATGAAGATTTAAGAGTTCCTCTGGATTTCCTGAGCAATAGAGGAAAAAGCAAAAATAACATGAGAAGGTGAAAGACAGTGGAGTGACTGAAGAATGGATGTGGGAGGAAATTTGCAGATGCGTGACTTCAGAGAGACTTTGAAGAAAGATTTTACCCTGCTCTCTGGAATCAAGGGTAACACTATTAATAAAATAAACATTGAAAAGGTGAATATGTGAAGATAAGAGAGAGTTTTTTGCTACTTTTTTTTCCCTGAATAACTGTCATGTCGCAAATTGATTAGATAATATAAAATCTATAGGCATGTGTTTGTTGGCTACCTATTTCTGTGCTATGAATGACTCCGTCATGTTTGATAGGCAGAAAATCTTCCCTTCTGCCTCTGTCTTGTTGTGATATAGGTTTACCATTTCTGGGGCTTGGCTGCCAATGAGTATCTTTACCTGTCTTTACTGGCTGTTCATAGGGAACTTCTCAGGTGATACTTTGACATGGGCTTCTGTGAAGTTACTAGTTCAGTACTACTAGTCTGTAAGTATGACACAGTGGTCCAAGTGAACTATGTTCATTTGACTGAGGGTTTTCAGTACTTCGGAACAGGAGTTATGTTCAGCTTTTTTTAAGTTTTCAGAACAACTGAAATCTGTTGAATAGGAATGTCACTGTAAAATCACCACAACAAAATTGGTGTATTCATGTAAAAAAAAGGGAACAAGGTTTTTTACAATGTGATTTTAATGTACCTTTCCAATGTTACTTTGTGATTAAGTTTATCATTAGCCTTTTAAATTTTCTGGCTGGCCAATGAAAAATCAAGGATTTAGGGTCACATGACTGTGGCTTTGAGTGATCCAGCAGATTTATAGATTTCCTGACACAGAAACATTTTTACCTGCCAATAACTGAAAATGCAAGCACCTGCAGTATGATTACGAGTAAGAAAATACAGCACTTCTCATTTCAATCTTTGATTGGTCACATTACAATAAATTATTTGATGTATTGCATTATTTTCAGTCTTTCATGTATAAAATTATTTGCAATTTATCACTCAGAATTTTATCAGACTTCCTTACAGAAAGTTACAACAGTGAATACAAGGCATTATTCTGAAAACTTTTCAATAACCAATCATTAGATAATTTCCTGCATCTACACTAGAAAAGAATGCCTGTGCATAATATCAATTTTTCATTTAAGATGTTGTTGAGCATGAACTTTTGTTGGTAACCAATGCACTGAACAAACAAAAATAATTAATCTTGCCTACACTCATTGCTGTGCCACGGTTTTGAAACAGATGATCTTTGAAATTTTGTTCTAAGTGGTAGAACTCCAAAATAAAAATGCTTTTTCCTTTTCTTTCATTTCACATAATGTTTATTAGAAGCAATTTGCTGCTGCAGAGATCCTTCTTATTTTAAATAATTTTATACGGCTCACAAAAAATTCCTTTTTTCTAAGCAGATTATTGATTTCTTCCTTGATTGTCCTACACAATAAACAATATGCCTTTTTTTTACATAAAGTTTTTCATTAGATGAAAATTTCCAAATATAGAGTCATGATATTGTGCTAATTTCTACAAAATCTGGAAAATACGGGAATGATGTTTTTGAGCTAACGTTAACACTACTTTAACAACAAAATGTTTATGTGTTACAATATTTTTGACATTTCATATATACTCCATTCCTGTCCTAAAGAGACTGTAAATTAATTTTGCTGGAATTCCTGCAGTAAATGTCATAAACCCTAACATGGATTCTTCATATGCTATTCATAATTCTCTATGCTTCACTTAAAATTATGTTATTTGAATGACAGAACAGAAAGAAAGGAAGACAATAAACAAAAAAAAACCAAATTCTGAGATAGCAATACAGGTTGTTTTATCCTCAGGTACCACCATTCCTATTTCAATATATTCTAAGAGTCCAAAATCATCTATTTAATTTTATTTTTTCTTTGATCACCACAAAAATAACCTGAGTGTCTGTGAGGGAAAAAGAGCATACAGTCCATCATGTGAGGGAAGAGAATAAAGGAAACAAAGCCAGTACTGTAAAAAAAGTTTTATCATTGTATAATATACACATAACATGAAAACCCAATTTATGTGCATTGGCTTTAACATGAATCTCTGTAAAATATGTCATAAATAAGGGCTATGAAATATTAATCTATTTGTTTAGTTCTTCTGATAATTTACATTAAAAAAAAATAGTGTTTCTCCCTTCCTCCTCATTAATCAGAGAAGATACCTACTCATGGAATATTTCACTCAAACATTAAATTAAACAGTACTTCTTTACCTTCTGTTATAGGGAGAAGGAAAATGTCCTAAAATTATAAACCTTGTGGTCATAAGAATATTTCAGCCCTATAATATATCCTAAAATCTTTAAATTCTACACACCTTTGTTTTGATCCTTAGTAACTTTTAGAGGATAAAAGGCTTACTACGTTCTATAACTCAAGGTGCCCCCACCATGCATTATTACAAATGTCCTATTTTTAATGCAGTTTCAGTTTGTATCTTTTCATCTTTTTCCTCCTGCCTGTCATCTCCCTTCACCTCTTCCTCCCTGCAGCAGCAAAGTCATGGCTATCAGCTTTTCAATCTTCTTGTGTACCTCTTGTTAATATTTTATTATCAACCTCGATGATTTTGTCCCCACCTTGGTCTGCACAATAGTATCTAACTTACGTTGAATAAACATGCTGCAGTCTTTGTCAGGTTATCTGATAAAAGGTTAATTACAATAAAGACCTGGCCAGGGTCAGAAGACAATAACAGCTGGAGAAATCCCAGTGACCTATCCAGTGAACTGAGGACACTGAGTTGGCAGCTTCTGGGGGCATCCAAGGACAATGACCAGCCTATAGGAATAAAGTCTCGTTCTACTGCCTGCACAAAGGGATGGGGAGCTGGCAGTGACCTCCCTTCCACCAAACTGGGGCAGGAAAACTCACTTGGGTCCTGAAGATGTCTGGAGAAGACAATGTCCAGCAGCTTTGTCATATAATAGTTCATTTTATTCTGAGGTTGTTTCAGCTGTTCCATAAGAAACCCTCCAAGTAACTAGCTATCATCCTGTGTCTGTATTTGTTGCACTGTTAGGGTTTACATGCCTTTGAACTGTTATGCAACCTAAAATATTTTTTACATCTGCCAGATAGTATTTTATTTTTTCTTCCTATGTGTAAAAACTTATATGTAGTGTCATTCCGCTTCCCCTCCCCCCATTTCTTTTTCTCATGTGAAACCAAGCTTTGCATGCTGAATACTGGATTCTTTCCTGCTTCAGGTTCATTTACTCTTGCATTTTTTTCATTTTCTTTTTCATACACAGGGGAAAATCCATCAGAAAAATGTCAGCTGCATCCTAGAAAATACCTGTATGTCAGTCTCTGCTAGTCAATAAAAAAGGTCCCCAAAATAAATAATTTTCCAAAGATGAAATATCAAGATCTTGCTCATGCCCACACTGCTAAGATTAGCTCTCTGCAGTAAATTGGATGGGTCTGTGGTAAGTAGCAGCTGATTCTAGCTGTTCTCAGTTTTATGGTGGTGCTCCTGACACCATAAGATGTAACTGATCTTTAGATTTTGTTTCAGTCCAAAGAGTTTTTAAATAGATTTCAGATGGTCTTTGCACTGCTTTGTTTTTCCGCTCAGCACAACTGGATCTCTCATTTTATTCCTGCTACCATCTATCATAAGGTGATTGGTTCCAAGTACTGCAGCAGACCTAGGTTTTGTATAGACTAGTGGAGCAGGGAGTGCTTCTGAGCTCTTGTGGAACAACCTAACACTCATACAGAAGTCAGCTTTAAAAAATCTCTGGTTGAGATTTATCTGACTCATCTTTCTATATAAGCTCTTACATACATATAGGCTCTTCTTGTAGTCCATGGACAGAATTAAACACTTATTTATTTGTAAGTTAAAAACCTAAAATACATAAGACACGTTGAATCTAAAAAATGCCCATATTCACTGTCAACTACAAAAAGGCTTGACTACCGCATATGTGGACATCTGTATTATAGAAGTCCGAAATTGTGAGATACAACCTCCCTCAGTGCCTGAATCCAAACTGTTTGGGATTGTGCAACTTGAGCTTCTTTGTGGCACAACTGTTTCCAATTTCTTTATGCCAAAGCCTGTTAAAATACAATTCTCCCCTGCCATTATTCATTTTTTGTTTGGTATAGAATATGATGAATGTGCAACTAATGTTCTATTGCAGATGCTGAGGAATCTTCAGAAGCTAGTGTTTAAGAGCTGACCACCCCCCTTAAAATATGCTAATATAAACCAGCCATATTTTATGTCATAAAGACCAGTAACAAAGTGTTGCAAGTAGTTCAACACTCTGTTGTTGTTCAAAGCAATTAATCTGCTGGTGTATTGATCCACTCAAATGAGTGATTCCAAGAGGTCTTTATAAATTTTATGTTCTCTCCTTGGTACAATACTGTCACATAAGAAATATTACAGATACTCTTCATGGAACAGTCAGGAGAAGATTAGTCCAGCTTGTGTGATAAAGAGATAATCAGTCATAAATCCCCTGAAAGGTAACTGGCAAACATCTGGAAACGGCAAAGAAAATTTGCAGCGACCCCGAGTTAGAACACAGGTTGTATAGTAAAGGCAAAATCACTTTTCAGTTGAGCAGGCTTACATGTTCCTTCATAGCCTTTTAATATTTTCCACTTTTGGAGTCCTCTTCAGCTTCACAGTACAATAGATACCTTTTTTACCCAATTGTTGCTTTAACATTTTGGTTACAGGAAATACTAAAATGTTCTGTTAACTACTGTGTACCTATTTAACAAAAAAAAATAATACCTTCAACTGTAAATTTTGCATAAATATTAAAATTAGAACATCTCCGGATTTCAGGCACTTAATATGAAACCTGACTTCTAATCATATGAAGCAAATACCAAATTCTCACTTCATTACCTTTGACCTAGTTCAGGGTCTCACTTTATGCCTAAATTGTTCAAGAGTCCTTCTCTTCAGTGATAACTGAAGATTAAATTTTCTAAATACTTAAGTCAGTGGCTCGATGCACACTGTACACATGTAGAGAATAGCCTTCAGTGCAAAAGAAATTGAGTTTTCCAGGGAATTATCATGGAAAAAACTTAAAAACACGAATACTGGAATATTAGTATTCACTTACTTGAGCACTAATATTTACTTTAAGCTGAATCAATTAATTAAGCTTTGCTTAGAATAGTAGTATTATTATTATGTGTGGTACAAGCATGTAAAAACTGTTCATTTATGGTGTCCTAAAAATACAACAATATGAGGAAAAATCTACAATGTAGAACAGCTGTTGCTTGTTGCCTTCAGTCTTGTTCATACTGAGTAGGAATTACTCCATATGTAGTCTAATTGCTGTCCATTTGGATTATTTGACCTTTTATGTTTTCAGATGGAAGAACTGAAAAGGGGGGGGGGAAGAAATTTTACTTATGTATTAGACATTATGGAAGAAATGTATATACATACCTAATATTGAAATTCAAGGTTCATATCTGACAAATAAACCAAACAATCTTGCAAAAGATTTAACTCTGACTAATTTTGTGGCCTGAACTACTGTGATAATACCTTCCCCCAATATTTTGCACTTCTGTTCCTCTTTTTTTTGTCAAGATTTTCTACCTCTTTTTCTCTACACCTTTATTTCATTGTTTTTCTTTTAATAAGAATGTTTAATAAATCCAGTAAACACTTTTTATCAACAGGGTGTCATAATTACACAAGCACTGAAGTTCCTTGTCTGAAGTGATACACAGTCTCAAAATATTTCTACAGATTGAGTAAATAAACAGACATGAAGTAGTCAATAAATAGATATGGAATAAGATAAGGATGTTACTGATCTTTACAAATATTTTAGAAATTGTTATTCAATATATATTAGATCATATTTTATTTTATGTCCAATATTAATACAATCTCAACAAAATTTAATTACATGATGAAAAGTAAGATAATGTATCCAAATTGTTGTTTCTGGTAAAGGTAAAAATTTCTGATGATCTAAGTCATTATTTGCAAAATTTTCCAATGAACATTGTTGTAGTTTTGCCTCAATTTGCAACAAAGAACCACGCAGTTACTGTCTCACTCCTTCCCCCTCCCCAGTGGGATGGGGAGGAGAATCAGAAGGAAAAAAGGCAAAATCTCATGGATTGAGATAAGAATAGTTTAACAGAAAGGCAAAGGGAGAAGAAAACGACAAAAGCATGTACAACATGCAGTGTTCTCACCACCCAAAGCTCAGCTTTGTAGTGAGTAGCAAAAGCTTCTCTTTCAGCCAGCTCCCCACGTAAATACTGAGCATGACCTTACATGGTATAGAATATCCCTTTTGATGGGCTGTTTGGTTCAGCCCAAACAGCTGAGTGTGAAAATTATGTCTATCCCAGCTGAAACCAGGACAACATTTAAGTGCTGCTTGTCAAATCATAGAATCATAGAAGCAGAGAATGGTTTGGGTTGGAAGCGACCTTACAGATCATCTAGTTCCATCCTCCCTGCCATGGGCAGAGACAGCTTCCACTAGGCCAAATTTCTGAAAGCAACTTGGCCACTTCCAGGTATGGTGCATCCACAACTTCCCTGGTCAATCTGTTCCAGGGCCTCACCACCCTCATAGGAAAGAAGTTCTTTCTTATATCTAATCTAAATCTACCCTCTTTCAGTTTAAAGCCATTACCCATTGTCGTATCACTACATGTCCTTGTAAAAAGCCCCTCTCCAGCTTTCTTGTAGGCCCCCTTCAGATACTGAAAGGCTGCTATAATGTCTCCTCAAAGCCTTCTCTTCTCCAGGCTGAACAACCCCAACTCTATCAGCCTTTCCTCCTATCAGAGGTGTTCCAGCCCTCTGATCAGTTTTGAGGCCCTCCTCTGGACCTGCTCCAACAGGTCTTTTTTGTGCTGAGGGTTCCAGAGACGAATGCAGTACTCCAGGTGGGGTCTTACCACAGCAGAGTAGAGGGGCAGAATCAACTCCCTCGCCCTGCTGGCCACTTCTCTTTTGATGCATCCCAGGATGCAGTTGGCCTTGTGGGTTGTGAGTGCACACTGCCAGGTCATGTTGAGCTGTTGGTCAACCAGCGCCCCCAAGTCCTTCTCCTCAGGGCTGCTCTCAGTCCATTCTCCGCCCAGCCTGTATGTGGGCTTGAGATTGCCCCGCCCCATGTGCAGGACCATGTTCTTGGTCTTGTTTAACTTCATTAGGTTTGCATGGACCCACCTGTCAAGCCTTTCAAGGTCCCTCTGGATGGCATCCTTTCCCTCCAGCGTGTCCCTCCCAGACAGTATGGTCTTGTCAGCAAATTTCCTGGGAGTGCACGCTTTCGCACTGTCCATGTCACTGACAAAGATGTTCAATAGTGCTGGTCCCAGTACTGATCCCTGAGGAATGCCACTTGTCACTAGTCTCCAGTTTGACACTGAGCCATTGACTGCAACTTTTTCAGTGCAACTAATGTTGTTATTCAGACAAAAACCATTAAGTACAAGATCCAGAAGATAGCATACACTACTTCATGAGAGATTGAAGCATTAAAACTAGATTTTCTCTCCTTCCCAAAGAAAATTCTTTAAAGAACCCTTGTAAAGAGCCTTAGAATATGACCCTTGAAAAACTATTTACTGCTCAAATTCAGATGAATTACACAGAATAGGAATTACATGGCCAGCAAGTTTTAGTAAATGTCCTTCCTCTTCCCTCCTCTCCCCTTCCCTCTCCTTTTTCTTTTCCTTCTCCTTTTCCTTCCCATCTCCCTCTCCCTTCCCCTTCCCCTTCCCCTACCCTTTCATTTTCAATAAGCTGTTTGGAAGCAACACTAATAGATTTGTGGATGGCTTACTTTCATATTTTGAAAGTCATTAGATCATTTTTTGTAAATTAGTCCTGATTTGCATTTTAATTTGACAGTCATCATGATTAAAACTAGAATACAGGAATTGCACCTGTGTTCCTAGTTCTAGTGGCTTTTAACATTATTTCACATTGAACATTCATTATGGTAATCTTGCAAAATGTGCAGAGTAAACTGATGCTTCACACAGCATGGAGTATGCTGTGTCCGGAAAGTAAGATTTAATTATTCATTTTAAAATTTTCTCAGAAATTTTGGACAGTATGACATAAATATGGTATCCTTTTATTTTTAGCACTTATGTTAAAGACATATCCTTTCACCATGCTGGACTGCAGAGAGGAGCATAACTTAAAAAACCATTTAATTGAACAATTTCCAGAATTGTGGTTTTTTCACAACAAGCTTTTAGTAGTTGCAGACTTTTCTATTTATTCCTGAAGTGTCCCAGTCCACATGAACTACCATGTGCCCTTTTAATCTCACTTTGTTGACAACAGTAGTCTTTTCCTGCCTGTTCCTGATTCTCCTCAGTTCTTCTCTTCATATCGTAGTTATTATTCTCCAGGAGAAGAAGAGCAATTGAAGCAACTGAGCTTCAATTACTCTTTCTTTCTGCTTCAAATCTCCTGTGGCTTTGCCTTTCCTTCTCTTAATATCTATAGGCAGAAGTCTATTTGTGCAATTATTTTGTCCTTGACATCCAAATAATCTTGGGTGCCTCCTAACCATAAACAGAAAAAAAAAAATCTGTTAAATGTTTTAAACCTTTCTTAGTCTTTGAAGAAAAGCTTTTATCTTATTTATGTTAATGGTTGAAGTCTGTTATTAGTTGAATCATTAATTAAAATAATATCAATATAGGGAAAATAATTCCAACTAGTCAGAAAAAGACTCTTTGTTTCATTGACTTTCTGTTTATAAAAAGTGCTTTAATGCCTGAAAGCATGTTAATTATATCTCTGATTAACCAGAGTGATTTATCATCACAGCATTTTTACATTTTCATATGTTTCACAAGAAGCTATAGAGTAATGTTTGTGTAGATGAGATAAAAAATCCACAGCAACATTGCCTGTTGAAAACGGTGATCACAGAGATTTTAAAAGTCATTTCCTGTTCACTCCAAAAAAAGAAAAAGATGACTCAAAAAGAGTAAGACCATATTAAAGTATTCACATTGTTAAATGGAGTGGTTAATAACAGCAAAAGAAACTGTTTCCAGATGATTTTGGATGACAAGCTCAGTGAGCATATGTGGACATGAAAGAAAAATAATGCAGAGTAGAAGTTAAAAAGTACCTTTTCACCTGCAGAATAATAAACTTGCAGAACTGTGTAGTAGACAACGCTAAATTAGAAATATGAGGATCAGTCAAGAAGCAATTGGAATGCATCCAGTGAATGAAAATGTCTATAAAGGTGCCTTTATAAAGGCTCACAGCTTTCCTGCCCTGCCCCCTCATTTCTTCTGTTTTTAGTGCATTTCCTTCACCGTACTGTTTTCAACCCTGTCAACATCTGTGATTTAAACAGTCAAATTCATTGACAGATTGATTTTGTTATTGGTTAAAAAAAAAGTTAAATTCAGAGAATTATATCTATAACATAAATTTGCAGTTGAATGAGTACTCTTATGCAGAAGCAAGGAACACAGCTTTATGGAATGATGAGTACAAAAACTGCTCTACTGTGATATTTATGCCTGCCAAAAGATTAGAATACTTTAAATCTACAATTTTCTGGCAAGAATATATCTCTGTGATGGATTTAATAACAATATATCGAGATCTTTGGTACCCTCTTTGGTATATATGTGAATAACTCCTAATAAAATCAAGTAAACCCTTTAATGAAACAAAACAAAACAAAACACAGCAAAAAAAAACAAAATAAGATTCAGTAATTAGATTTAGATGCATTAGTGTTGAACACCTTCCTTAGATTTTCTAATCATATAGTCACAAACAGCTTGATGCTTCAGGAAAAATGAAAATATAAATAATACAGGTTTACCTCATCGCCCCTCCTTCTTTGCCTGTCACTTCTGAAGAGCTTCTAACCGTCCACTGCAGCACTCCAGTTATGTGAGCCATCTCACCATATTTCCACCATGGCAAATATGTCATAGCTGTCCTGCTGCACAATGGCTTCCAGCTCTTCCTGTTTGTTGCCCATGCTTCATGCATTGGTGTAGATGTACTGCAGCTGGGCTTATTGACCCTGCCACCTTTTTGAGGGGACAAGCCCTAATTCCTACATGACCGTTCTCAGGCGCTCCTGTGGTTTCTCACACATCAATAGCCTTCATGTCTTTGCTGTCACATGGCTCTCCATCCTCCACCTCCACTGAGATGGCAGACTGAAGGACCTCGCTAACACACTACCCCTCCAACATCGGCGTGCTTCCCCCAGGCTTATCTCTAGTGAGCCTGTTTTTATTCCTTTCCCCCTTCAAATCTAGTTTAAAGCTCTTTCATTTAACCCTGCTAACTCCTGTGCAAAGATTCTTTTCCCCCTTTGAGACTGGTATACCCCGTCTATTGCCAGCAGGCCAGGTGTCATGTAAACTGATCCATGATCGAAGAACCCAAAATCTCACCAGTGACACCAGGCTCAGAGCCAGGTATTTGATCTGCTGGCTCTTCCCGTGTCTTCCCTCATCATTCCCTGCAACTGGAAGGATAGAGGAGAACATTACCTGTGCTCCTGATCCCTTAACTAGTCATCCCAAGACCCTAAAGTCTCGCTTGATTGCCCTTGGACTTCTTGTTGCAACTTCATCTCTGCCTACCTGAATAATCAATAATGGACAATAATCTGAGGGCCGTTGCATGGTAGGAAGCTTTTTTTTCACATCTTCAACACAGGCCCCAGGGAGGCAGCAGACTTCCCTAAGAAGTGTGTTCAGTGTGCATATTGTGCCTTCTGTTCCCTTCAGAAGGGAGTCTCCTACAAGAGTGACAGGTCTTTTTTTTCTTTGTGGAAGCAGTTTTGACGCAGGGTATAGGTTGATTTAACCTCAGTGTCACATCCAAGCTAGGTGAACCATCAGCCTCGTTATTTTTCAATTCTACTTGCAGAGCCTCATACCTATTATGCAGGGGTACCTGGGAAGGTGGAGTAGTGACAGAGGAGACATGCCTGCTGTGCTGGGCAGCAACTTGTTGCTGTTGCCCTCTATCCCTTAAGTCACTGTGTTCAGCCAGGCGGAGAGAGGATAGAGTATCCTCCATATCGTGCATTCTGTCTGCCTTTTGGGCCTATCCCAGGCAAGGTAGGGTGGGGTGCTAGCAGTCTATCTCTCTTGCTTGCACTCCCTGGTACTCCTCAACCTACTCACCTCCTCCCAGAGCTCCATCACTAAGTGGAGGAGTTTCTCTGCCTGGGCACATCTCTCACAGGGCTCGCTGCTGCCATCCCACACTGGTGTGAGAGCCGGGCACACTCTGCGGCCTGGGACCTGGGTGGCAGCAGGGTCCCATTGCAGCTCTGCCTGGGAATCTTTGTCAGTCATGGTGGGTGCAGAGCTTAGAGAGGCGGTGGCTTTCTGCCAGGTGGATTCTAATGCTCTATAGTCGAGCTGGCAGAGCTTCCGCACCATTCCTGCCTGCCCTTCCATGTGACTGTCAAGCAAATTGGCATGCCATGTCCTGTTTGCTCACCCTGTTCACGTAGAACCTGGTTGCTAGCGTTCCCTGAGGGCTTCTTGTATATGAGGGGAGAGGCTTGGCCGCCATTCTACTGGCCCCAGACAGGTCTCGTCAGCCACTGTCGCACCATTTGCCGATTCCTGATGGCTCTCTCAGCTCCCCCTGAGGTTCCTCCGGTTCAGGAACCCCCCTGTGCACGATGATAGAGCACTCCACTGCAGATCGGTCTGGCACCAGAGCTGCTTGCCTCGATGACTGAGTGCTAGTTTCATTTACACCGTCTTTACATTTCCTGTCGTTGCTGCTGCACACATGCAGGTGTTCAGAGCTAAGTTAACTGTGCAGTGAAAAGTCCAGGTGCTACAAACTATTAAAAAATATATGGAGTTACTCAGCTGCCAAAACAGGGAAAACTACTGCCTTTTAAGACATCTAAACATGTTGCACTCCTTAAATTTTCATTATATAATTATTTGTTTTGCTTTGGATACATGGTCAGTTTGCCTCTAGTAAAGGTGGAAAAATTACATGAGGTGATGCAACTGCATTAAGTACAGACTACACGAAGGATATTTTTATCATTTAAAAATAAAAATTCATCCCATAGAGTTGAAGAATACTGTCATTACAACATTAGCTTCTGCAAAATGCTTAGATCCAGTAAGTAAATCTAGATGTTTTCTGTGAAAGATTACTGAATACTTGATAGCAGTTAAAATATGTTTGTGCTAAGCAATGAATATTGCATATATTTGTGAATTAAGGAAGATCAAGTTTTCGCAGTACCAAGATGAAGAGCAGAAAGCTTTTGGCCCAAGTAAGAAGTCCTTCTGATGAGATTCTTTATTTGCTTAATTATTCATGGTTTTGTGCAGCGCTAATTTCTGGATACACCATTAGTCTTGTATGTTTTCCCAACAAGTTGACAGGTCTGACCCAGGGTGTGAGTCCATCTTCCATCCCTGCTATATCACAGGGCTTTGCCAGAGAAAAATTTTCTTCCCCCATTCTTTTTATAAGCATGTAGGTGTGGTCCTCCTTGGACAACCAGGACAAATCATAGAGAAGTACTAATTCTAGCTGACCATGTGGGGAAAAAGAATACATGTTGCTCTGACAAAAGACAAAAGAGTCTATGTCCATTAAAAGCTTTCTAATGAGGATGGTGCTAATCTTGGGAATGGAGAAGCTGCAGAAATATTCCTGCATAGCAACAAGGATGATATTCTACTATTTATGGAAGGGTACAGCGCTGGCTGGGATACTGGGCTGAGAGGTCATGCTGATGCCTCATCCAGCATCCAGTCACAGTCTCATGGTTTGACTAATTCACAGTGACTGTTTGCAACTCAACCATATAACTACACATTCATCGAAAAGACTCAGATAGGTTCTGGCAGGATCATATAAATTCAGCAGCACTATTTGTTGCACAACAGCCTGAGGATATACTTTTAGTTATTCCCATTTCTGTCTGACCTTTTTACCAAATATTTTTCTTCTTTTTAGAATTGCATTCGTGCATTCAGACAACCAGCAATAGGAACTGGAATTGGAATGATTTTTTATGATGATGTTTTAAATTGCACTGTGCTGTTTTTCCTTTTTTTGTCACACTAATTTCTTATAATGTTAATATACATCTGGATGGAACTGTATTTCCTTTCCTATTTTTTTTTATTTTTGTTAGACATTTAAAAATGCTTATGGAGTAGAATCCACGGTTTCTCTCTCTTGCATAAGTACTTCTGACTATACACGTAGACAAAGCTAAACATGAACGTATGTGGGATATGGGGTTTGTTTTTTCTTTTTTTTTTCCTCTGGATCAGGCCTTACAACTGTATTGATCCAAGGTTACGTGTGTTCAGAGGCAGATTGTTTTCAGATTTTATCTCTGACTATCTGGGTACTGAACTACAACTGACAAACCAATAAATGTGAAGAAAATTCAATAAAAAAGATTTTTCTAGGAAAATAGATGTTCATTTATTTATTTTTACTCATCTCCAGGGAATAATATAATACAATTTCATAAAAAAAATGGCAAAGAGTGGATCATTTAACATTTTAATATAACATTACTGTGCAGTTTATGTGTCATTGACAAATCAAGGAAAATTATAGACACAAAAGCTGAGGGGAAACAAATATGTTCTGCAATACATGTTTAAAAAACACGATCTTAAAAAAATAAGATCCAAAATGTTAAAATAAGCAAGTTTAATGTTTCTATACTGTTCTTAGCCACTTGAGGGAAGAAGAAAAATATTATATATAATGACCTTAGCTTTTAATTATGATTTTAGAAAATAAACATTAGAAATAACTGCTATGTGGTCTGCTTACACATTGCATAAGAATATAAAAGTGTTTTTTACCAAATCAGACTGAAAAATCTAAGTCCACATCCCATTTATGACATGGATTAGCAGTGACACCTGAGAAGCAGTATAAGATCACAGCAGGCTTCTAGTGATTTCCATACCCGTGCACTCTGCCAGCCTTAAGATAGCTTTCTGCGGCTCAGAATCAGTAGAGGCCAAGTGTTGTACTTTCCTATGTAATTTAGTTCAATAACCTTTTGAACCTGTGCAAAATGTTTATATCCAAAACATTTTATGAGAAGCAGTTCCTGTTCCCTATGGAAAGTAGATATTTGAGCACCACTGTGTAAAGAGATTCTGCCTCATATTTGTTCTAACGCAGCATCCTGAGTCTCACTCATATTCCTGTACTGTAAACAATAAACAAACCTTCCTCAACCAGCCTCTCCAGGCCACTCACAATTTAAAATCTTTGATAATTTTTCCAGTCAGTTGTCTCTTTTCCGGGCTGAAGACACCTAATCTATTTATTGGTTCTTGAATGAAAATAACTATCATTCTTGCCCCTATCAGGGACTTTTTCTGCCTCCTCTGTCTGTTAAATCCTGTCTGAAACAGGGGAACAATAACGGAATATGACTTGTAACTTGCACTTACATTGTGGAATTCGCGTGAAATAATAGTGCACTTTTCTTCACGTTTTTTGTTCCTTTCCTATTTATTCTCTGTGACCTTTTTTTTTAACCTATTTTTTAACATCAGCTTGGACTGCTTTTTAGAGCATTTGTTATAAATTTCTTACACCAATACTGTGATCCCTTTTTTTTTAAAAGAAGTGTTCTTTAGATGTTCAGAATAAGTGACACAAAAACAGCTTATGACTGACCTTGTGGTAGATGCTATTAAAGAATTAATTCTAACGAACAGTCCTGACATTTTAAAGTTCAAAAACCTGCTGTTTAGAACAGAACTTTAAAGAAAATCAATTAACATGTAAAGTTACAAATATGAATATTAATATTATCTATATAAGTTTGGACCAGTTTAAAGATAGCCAGTTGGAAGGTTAACAGCTTTAAAATGAAAAACAATAACTTTTCAGATTAATTGATGGTGTGTTTCTAAGAGGTTTTTTAGGCTTAGCTGTTACTATTAATAGCAGTTAAAAATTATACTTGTTTAGCTGTGACTGTAGATACAAAATTAAAAAAAAAATACCTTGTAACCATGATAGTCACAGTTCCAGTTACTTCTACAAAGACATTCAAGTACTATCAATGCCAATCTCAATACTTATTTAAAAAAAATAGTTTACCATGAAGAGAACAAATTTCTGGTGCCTGTATAGACTAGATAGCTGAATTCTAAGGAAAATTAAGCAATCCATTCTCCAGTTTCCTAAGGCTTTATTTGTATGTAACTATTGGAGAGAGTACATGGAAAAAATCTCCTACCAACAGATGTTACCATTTACACCACTGTAAAGCAGAAAGAACAAATGTATCTAAAAGGATGTTTTAAGAGGCACTTTCCTAAGATAACTCTTTTATTGTTGTAAGGCTATTAGTAGACTTCAGAGTGGATTCCCTGCTGTTCTGTGCTAGTAATTAGGAATGCAAGCAATAAAAGAGGCATAGATAGAGATTTCTGTTGCTTGTGCTAAAACCTAAGCTAGAAAAATAAATTAATAAATAAACAAACAAAGAAATAAATTCCTCTCCAAAAAGCAGTGTCTCAAGCGGCTTGCAATCCTACATTTTAAATGTTCCATGGCAACTCAGGGCCCTTAAAACAGTGCTATGTAGAAGCAGGTTGGATTAACCACTTCATCACAAAATCCGTCACCTTCCTTGATGATCTAACACGGCTTCAGAAATTTAATAATGTAAAAAGTGCTATGAAGATGCTTAAGAGATAAATAACAGTTATTTAGTTTTATTTGTCTTCTTTGGTACTGGCAGTTCCATAGGGTCTGTATTTTGTGCTAAATATTCTGCATGGAGTGGGAGTAGGCAAAAAGGAGACTGAATATCATGGAAGATAGCCCAAATTTCTCTGAGAAAGTCAGGCTCTGACAACGTTATCTGTATTCTTGCTAGCTAGAAAGAGGGAAAGCCATCTGGAGAGAAATGAGAGAAGAAACTCTACTGGGACTAGAGGTGTTCCTATAGGATTGTAGTACTGAAAATGAGGCCGTCAGACCTCAAAGTTCATATATGCCACAGACAGAAGAGGTAGAGGAAAAGCTCCAGATCCCAAAGGATGTGTCAACAGCCCTTCATGCTGAGATTACTATAAAAATCAGAGGTACTCAGTGAGTGCTGAGGAAAGTATTCAGCAGATGTGAACTGCCTGAAGAAATGCAATCTCTGAGATACACATAGATACAAGGTAAGTAACACTAGAAATGTAAGCAGTGGGGAAACTTGACTAGGGTTCTGGCTTGCATTTTCTTTGTTTGTATTGTTTTCACTTACACAGCAAAAAGCCTGACCTGTTGTTTCGACTCTATAGCAAAATGTCTGCTCTTAACCACTCCATAATAAATCTTTTCTGTACCATTGAGACCGTTCTGTAGCACTGGTGCAAAATGAAACTAAAAAATATTGAATCCACAGTGAAGCTAGAAATTGCTACCCAGAAGAGTATTAAATCTCATTAAAGAAGGATAGGCATGTACCCTGAAGTAAAATATGCCTGGGGTGCTGGTGACTGATTCTTGCAAATTGCTAGAGGAGCTGCTTATTTTCAGATTATAATTTTAGGAAGATGATTAGTAGCTCTTGTGGCTCTAAGCAAGCCTTAAAATGTCATATGTATCTAAGTAGAATTTCTGGAAAACTAGCTATTCCTATATACCCTCCAGTAATTTCTAAGGATGGGAAAAGCAGAGTGGAGAAATACTTGGCATTAAAAGGGCATAGGGAGGTTAAAGTCCGTTTATCTTCTGTTGAATATGTGCTTGACATATATATTTAATAATCAAGTTTTAGTTAATATAAAAATGTTACTCTTGTCATAGGCCTCAGCCTTATAAATCATGGTGTATACTTGCTCTATGCTTGAAATTCCAGTGGAATTGAGTGTAGTCTGTAATGGTGAATAGATCATATATGTTTTCTTCATTTTTATTGCAAAGATTAGAACTGAATAATGGCACAGATTATTTAGAGAGGAATTATTGTAAACTACCTCTTTATTACATCTGAAAGGTGGATGGACTTAGATGTATAAGGCCATTTCTTGATGGCAGAATGCAGCAGTATGTTAGAGACTCACAAGCTGTTCTAGAATAAGCTGACATGTCTGCTTGGTAGAGTGTAGGCTTGGTGAAGTCTCAGAGTAGTAGCTGCACATCAGAAGGTAATTCAGTCTTTTCACCTCTACTCCTATGCCAGTGTGCACAGTCCAAAATCAATCCATGGTGCCTTACCTTGACAACTGTGGCTTGTGTTCTCCTACACAGGACAGGTAATGTTTGGCAGGATGTTCTTCTGCAGTTAATTACATATCAGAAATGCACAGGACAAAATCAAATTCGCTAATGGCCGCTCAAGACTGAAGACGTTCCTTTTAGTCATGATATTATGACAAACATCATATGCTTGTGCTGAAGAGGAAAGGATGCATATACAGATATGTCAATGAAAATAAAAAGCATGACACCACTATTTTCAGCAGTTTTTCACCATAAAGATTAGAAGCTATTTTTTTGCTGATGACGTTTGTTAGGTAAGTGACAGACACCTGTGCCCTCACTCACGTTTCACTTTGCAGGCAAAGTGTACCAAGGAGAGTCAGAGCTGAAGCGTTGTTAAGCATTGCTGCAAAAAAAAAAAAAAAAACCACAAAACAAAAAATCTCAGGACTTACTTACTTAAACTTTTTGTCTCAGTACATCCACAGTTATACTTACCTCATAAAATTTCTGACTCACTCTAATCCAAAAACACTTCAGGAACCTGACACCCTGGCTTCTTTCCCAGCTGTTGCTGCATATCCACTTAGGGAAAGTAATTTCTGCAAGGAACAGAGTTCTGCAGCAAGCTGTGTTAAAGAAATGATTTGGACAGGTTCATTCAGAAATCCTTCAGGCCAAATGCTGTCTTCCCTCAGCTAGAGTTGCAGCTTTGCTGGTGTGTCAGGGATCTGCATGTGGCAGTCTGTGCTACAGGCAGCTCTTCCCTTGGGGCTAGGAGTGCCCATGCCCACCAGAATGTTGTAACACCAGTGAAATTTTCCCGAGTCCTATTTCCCTCTTGCACTAAGTGTGGACTGCACACAATCAGAAGGCAATCGCTTGATGACAGTCCATGCAGAATATCATCAAACCCTGTAAAACAACATGTTGGAAACCAAAGTGTACTGAATCTGCCCATTTTCTTATTGAGAACCCCATCTGCAGAAAAATATCTGTCATCACTGTTGCCCATGCTACCCACGTGTATTTAGGAGTGCACAGGGAATCACTAGCTCATCAGTTCTTCTTAAAAAGTCAGACAGAGATTGCTCCCTTCCTAACACTATCCAGAAGCTACCCTTGGTTCAGATTAAATTTGGATCTCTGAAATTAAGCCTATGTGAACAAGAGAATACAGATTTTTTCTGGGAAAAAAACCTGTAAATCCTTTTGTTGCAAAGAGTTGTTCAATGATTTCAGCAAATGTCTTTCAAGACATATTTTAAGCCTAATTTAAGATGGGTTATGAGAAAATCCGGTTTGGATTCTCAATAGATATACTAGAATCATCATAGAATAGCCCAGGTTGGAAGGGACCTCAAAAGAGGTCCAGTATTTCATAGGAAAGGGAGCCTACATGATATTATCTAGCATCCTGTGCAGTTGCATCTTGAAAACTGTCAGTGATGGGGATTCTACAACATCCCTGGGGATGTTGTTCTGGCGAATGGTTCTCATTGTAAAAAAAAAATAAAAATTCTTTCTTATATCAAGATAAAACCTCTCTTAGTGCAGCTTGTACGCATTGCCTCTTACCTTCGCCATGTGACTTCTAGTGAAGACAGAGCCTCTGTCCTCTTTTGTAGCTGCCCTTTAAGTGTGGGAATATTGTGACTAGGACCCCCTTGAGCTTTCTCTGCTCCAGGGAGAGAAGTCCTAACTCCTTCAGTCTTTCCTCACGGGGCAGGTTCTCCAGCCTCTTAATCATCTTTGTGGCCCTCCTCTGGACCCTCTTTCAGTCTGTCCATGTCTTTCTCTAATTGTGGAGACCAGAACAGGACATGGTACTTCAGGTGAAGCCTGACAAGCACTGAGTAGAGTGCGATGTTCTGTCTCTGCTAGTAATGACCCTGCAGATGCAGCCCAGGATCCGATTTGCCATTGTCGTTGTTTCACAGCTCTGCTGACTCAGGTTCAGCTTGTTGTACACGAGGAACCCCAGGTCCCTTTCAGCAAGGCTGCTCCTCAGATACACAGATCCTAATACAAAAGGTGGGTTACAGCAGCCTGAGGGATAGTTGGATGAAGCTGGACTAGCAAGTCTTAAACACACTTGGGGATGTTAAAAGCTGATGGTTTCTGGTCTGGGAACAATTGCACTAAATGTGGTCCCACAGAAAAATGTCCTCCTGAAAATTAGTAAAATTAAAAATCTTAGGCAAAGTTCTCCAAAACTGTTAAGTTTAAGAGGTTCTTAATTGTTTTTAAAAGTTTCATTCAAACTCAAACCAAAGTAGTAATACACAAAAATCCTACAAACCCTCTTTTTGAAAAGGAAATCAAAAGTCTGCTGAAATAATTCAGAATAATTATCCAGGGTCTAAATGGTCAATCACAGCAAGCGTAATTTTGAGTAGGTGCACAGGCTATGAGTAAAATACTTTAAGGTGGCACATCCAATTGCTNGAGATGCACTTAATTTCAATACAGTTAGATCACAGCACTCAGAAAGGACAAATCATTTCACTGAATATCCTTTTGCATTTACGGCTTGAGACTTTTTATCAAAGTGAGTAATGCCCCAACACATGCGATGTTCATCTCTTCTTGCCTCTATTTCCTGATGAAGGACTAACATCTGGAAGATTACTGATTACTGATATCCAGGCGGTTACTAAGAAAAGAGCAGCATGAGTGATTGCCTTCTGATTATGTGAGTAAGAAAAAGACTATGGTGAGTTATAACTGCTATATATTTTATGAATATTTGATGCCTCTAGAGTTCAGATAGTATTCATCAAAATCAGAAAAGAAAAATGCTAAACTTCTTAGAGGTCCTGATTCATACTTCATACTTATGAGTCTGGCTAAATTGCAAAGTTATTTTCTTTGAATTTTCTCATCCTTGACATCAGGTACTGTAACCAGTAAAGAATAATCCTATTTCAGGTGTCTTGTCACATTGGGCATATTCATTTTATCTTTGAAGTAGATCTGTCCCTGTCATGAATATTTTTCTCTAAAAGACTTACAGAAATGTGCAGACTCATTTGTAGACATTTCCCTTGTGTATAAGAAAAGAAATAAACATACGTGTATATATATATGTCTACAAACCTGTCTTATGTATAAAATCCAGCTCAAAGCAGAAGTCTTTTCTCAGAAATGTTGTGAATAATGAGTTTTAACTCCTCCAGTTTAATGCAGTTTTCATACTGCAAAGAAGTATATTTTGGGGATTATTTAACCATCACCTCCAATTTCTGCCAAATAGTTGACTGAACAAATAGAATGATCAATTTAAGCTGTTAAAAATTCAAGTGGATTCAAACATTATTTATCTCTTCTTTTTCAAATCCTTTGTCTCTCCGAAAGCCTTTACAAATTTTAAACCATTACTTTTAGAAAGTGAAAGTGGAGAAACTCACAACATCTAATTTCTAATATTTTGTACTGCTGTATCTGTAATCAATTCCATCAAAATGGGTTAAAACTGAGGTAAACTAAAGGCACTAAGCACAATGTCTCACTCAATCTAGAAAACTTAATCTATAAGAGTATGAGAGTTAATTAAAAATGATTTCTGCTCCTTTTCAAAAGATGAGAGACATTAAGGTTAATAATTTCCTTAAATTACAGTTTGAGTATTTTGATTTTTCCTCTTCTCAATCATGACTCCTTGAAAGTGGAATGAGCTCTTTCCTTCCTGCCATATACATTGCTGTAGAGGAAAATCTAACCTCCAGAGTCTTACTCTTCTTCAATTTCTTCTGATTTCATAAGTCAAAAGCTGTTAGCATTTTCAGAAAATTTGAGGGGTTTATCAGTTATATTCTCACCTATTTGAAGTTCTGAGTATCTAATAAAAATATGGCTTAATATGCCTTGCAATTAATTTGTTTTCTACTGTTAACCTGCAGAAATTAAGGGGAGTAATTTTTTCTTTTAAAGATTTTCTTTAAGCTAATGTATCATATGCTCCTAAATGGGAGGATCCAAATGATATTACTAAAATGAAGAGGGAGCCCAGAGTGCACTTGAGTGGTGGATCACTGATTTTCCATAATCAGAATAAAGAATTAACTCACTCTCTGTTTTCAGACCAGTCCAACTCTCTCGCTACTACACAAATCTGTCCCAGAGGAAGGCGGTCCTGAACAGTGTGAATGCGAACCACACATGCTCATTAATAGGGCTTTAAACTAGATTTCAAGTGGGAAGGGGATAAAACCAGGCTAGCTAGTGAAAAGCCTGAGGGTGACAACTTAGCTGATAGTGGACGGTGTGCTAGCAAGGACCTGCACTCTGCTGAGTCATGAGTGAACATGAGGAAGAATTTCTTCCCTCTGAGGGTGATGGAGCACTGGAACAGGCTGCCCAAGGAGGTTGTGGAGTCTCCTTCTCTGGAGATATTCAAGACCCGCCTGGACAAGGTCCTCTACAGCCTACTGTAGGTGACCCTGCTTCGGCAGGAGG
>Ga0065711_1011840_pt1 | contig 26529 bp, 23 predicted proteins | sample Hoacrofraction12_FD_59098 | JGI IMG/M metagenome (GOLD analysis project Ga0065711, IMG submission 59098) | Hoatzin crop microbial communities from Cojedes, Venezuela - Epithelial fraction 12 v2 (version 2) | ecosystem: Host-associated > Birds > Digestive system > Esophagus > Crop | place... | reverse complement strand
ACCCTCCAGAACAACGAAAAGACCCTCACCGACCAGGATGTCGAAAGGGTTATGGACAAGCTTCTGGAGACCTTCAAGAAGGACTTTGGCGCAGAATTGAGGTAATGAGCAAGGTCTTTAGGCATATAGTTGTGGCTGCAGTTGTGCTGTGCGTCCTATTCGGATGCTCGGGCAAGGGACGAATAATCCCCGAAAACAAGATGGCAGCAATCTATGCCGAGATGTTCCTCGCCGACCAGTGGGTTCAGGAAGATATGAGCCGCCGCAAGGTAGCCGATACCACCGACTTCTACGGCGCCATCTTCAAAAAGCACGGCTACAAGTTCAAGGACTTTGATGCCAGCGTAAACCACTATCTCACAGAGCCTGAGACCTATGTGAAGATTCTGGAGATGGCGGTCGAGAAGCTTAGCCGCGAACTGGAGCCTTTGCAGGCAGAACGCGATAGCAAGGCCGCCCTGGAAGCCTTCATGCGCAAATTCCCCGAATTTGAGCGTATTGACTTCAAGCAAGATACGATTCTCAAAATCCGTCTTTGGAACGAGACTCTGGATGTACCAATGCCTTACAATACGGACATGCTGGATTCGCTGGCCCTTGAAGCACACAAGCGCGATTCCCTGCGTCTTGACTCGCTGCGCCTGGATTCTTTAAGGCTGGATTCCCTGCGTCTGGATTCGTTGAGGCTGGACTCTTTGCGCCGTGATTCCCTGCGTCTGGATTCGCTAAAGACCGTCAAAGACCAGGTTAAAGAACAGGCCAAGGAACAGGTTAAGGAAATAGAAAAGAAAGTTATAGATAAAACTGAAGATGTTAAGAGAGGAAACAGTGTTCGGACCGATAAGGTCCAGGAGGCTAGGAAGCTCCCTGGGGATAAACCTGCTGCCATCAAAAGGGAAGCTCTGTAATTTCGACTGCATCTATTGCGAATGTGGTTGGAATAAGGATGGGCTTGGCGACAGGGCTATACCCGATGCTGCTGCCGTGCGTGATGCTCTCGAAGCAAAGCTGCAAGAGTGCCAGGCATCTGGAACGCCCATAGATTCGATTACCTTTTCGGGTGATGGCGAGCCTACTCTTAACCCCGATTTTCCTCAAATCATCAAGGATACGATTGCGCTTAGAGATAAATATTACCCCGAGGCAAAAGTGTCTGTGCTGTCGAATGCAACCCGCATCTGCCGTGAGCCCGTATTCGAGGCTCTGCAACTCGTGGACAATCCGATTCTTAAGCTTGATGCCCCCACAAACGAGCTTGTTGGACGCATAAATCATCCCGCAGGAGAGTTTGATGTTGATTTTTTGCTCAAGGATTTGGAAAAGTTCAAAGGAAATTTTATCTTGCAGACTATGTTTTTGCGAAGTGCGGACTTTGATTCGTCTTCGCCCGAGGTGCTGGATGGCTGGAAGGCGATTGTTAGGCGTCTGAAGCCGCGCGAGATTATGGTTTATACAATTGACCGCCCGACTCCTGAAGCAGGCTTGCAGAAGTTCAGCGAGCAGCAGATGAGGGAAATGGTGCAGGACCTCATAGATGAAGGATTGAAAATACAAATTAAAGCATAAGTTATGAGTTATTCACAAAAGTTTGGCTATACCCCCGACAACGAGAAGATTGCTGCCGGCATTCAGAGCATAGCCGCAATAGTAGATTCTGTTGATACCCCTGAGGTGCTGAAGCTTTGCTTCTCCTTCATGGATTTGACCACCCTTAAGCCCAATGATACCGTTGAGTCGGTGCAGAAGCTGGTGGCAAAAACCGCTGCGCTCAAGGAACAGTATCCCGATTATCCTCTGCCCGCTTCGGTATGCGTTTACCCCAATTTCGCATCCGTAGTTAAGGCTGCACGCCCTTCAGAGGAACTGCATGTAACCACCGTTGCAAGTTGCTTCCCCTCTGCCCAGAGTTTTCTGGAGGTAAAGGTTCGCGAGTGCGAACTGGCAGTGCAGAATGGTGCTGACGAGGTTGATATCGTGCTGGCACTCAATGCCTTCCTTGCAGGTGACTACGACAAGGCATCCGAGGAAATCCGCGCCATGAAGGCCGCAATTGACGCCGAAGCCAAGAAGCAGGGCCGCGAGGTGGTGCTCAAGGTGATTCTTGAGACAGGTCTGCTGGTGACTCCCGAACGCATCGCCGACGCATCCTTCCTTGCTATGGAAGCAGGTGCCGACTTCATCAAGACTTCAACCGGTAAGGTAGATGTAAACGCCACTCCTACAGCTGCTTATGTAATGTGCGAGTGCATCCGCCGCTACTACGAGCTCACTGGCCGCAGGGTTGGCTTCAAGGCCGCTGGTGGCATCTCCAACGCAAAGGACGCCCTGAGCTACTACTGCATTGGCAAGAATATTCTTGGCGCAGAGTGGATGAATAAAAAATATTTCCGATTTGGGGTTAGCCGCCTCGGAAATAGTTTGATGAGTGCTATTGAGCAGAAGACTGTAAACTTCTTCTAGTCAAGTTTGCAACGCTTTGCAAGATAAGACCTTAGGTCATCCCATTTATAATAAGGACCTTCGAAAGTGGAGACTGCCGGAATGGTGGTCTCCTCTTCGTTTCTAAGGAGCTTGACCAGAATATCGCCCTTGCGGTTCTTGTAGAAAATCATCTGGAGATTGCTGCCCATGGGGATGTACTTGTAGGCGGGCCACTCCAGGTAAGCCTTGCCGAGGGGGACATCGCACTTGTCATAGCCTTCCACGCCGATGGTGCAGAGAAGGGGACCAAGTCCTGAATCGTGGCCGAAACGGAGGTCGGCGCACTTGTTGCCGCCTGCCAGTGCCTCATCTGCCTTTGTGATAAAGTCCTTGAGCAGGGGATAGCCTACGATGGTGTCGCGGAAGCCGTGACCCTCGGCGCAGTCGCGGAACCAGCCGCAGTTGCGTGCAGAGTAGGCTGCATAGTGGGCGTAGAGTTCCTCGTCGCTGAAGTGGGAGAGGGGGTCTACATCGATGTCAAGGCATTTTGCAATCGAACCCTTGTTGATGAAGTTGTAGACAAGGCGTGCAATGTCCTTTTCGCCAAGGACTTCCTTGACCTTTGCAGTATCTGTGAAAATCTTAGATCCGGGATTTGCGTCCTTCATAAATACATGGATTAGTGAATCGCCTGTTTCCCAGACAATTCTGTCTAATTCCTTGTTGTCGCTCCAGTTGGCAATGTACTTCATGAAGCGGTCGCCTGAGTAGAGGGTGAACTGAAGGTCGGGATTGCCTGCCTTGAGCGATCCTGTGAAGTTGAATGCGCTCTGGACGCAGCGGGTAATCGGGGAAGATACCACCAGAATCTGGTCGCGGTCCTTCTGGTTGAAGACCCTCTTGCACCTCTTGTACAGACGGGCGCCAATGCCCTGGTGCTCGCGGCTGCCAACCTGGGTGAGGATGCCTTCCTGGCCTTCGTGGGCTTCTCCCATCTTGATGAATTCCTCCCTTAGGGCTTCGCCTTCTGCGGTAAGAAGGCCTGCGTCATGCAGCTTTGCAAGTTTCTCGTTTACACCAGCGTAGGGCTCCGATCCAGTGAGGTAGCGGCTGCCATGACGTCCGTAGTGGCTGACATAGAAGGGCTTGTAGCCTTTGGGGGCCTTTGTGTCCTTGAATTCAGGAACGGAGTAGGGGTGATGGTTGCATCCTGCGTTGTAATGGTCGTTTTTTATTGCATCGGATGTATCATTTCCGAAAGTCGCACCCGAAAACATTAAAAAACAGGCAAAAAAGAGTAAAAGTTTTTTCATTTTGCTGCAAAATTAATTTATACAAAGATAAAAAATCCCCTTTACAAATGCAAGAAAGGGCGAAAATCAAATTACCCGTGTAAATTTTAGTTCTACGGCTTTTTGATCTCTACCTTTGGGCCAAACAAAATTTGAGAAGTATGAAAAGGATTTTCTGTTTGGCGGCTCTGGCCACAATGGCGATGGCTTGCAACCCCGAAAGGTATTTTTCCAAGAGGGGAGAAATTGTCGATACGGACGAGACCCTTTCGCACGGGATGATAGTCCTGGGCGACCAGCTCGAAGACCCGTATTCTGTGGAAAACATCACCAAGGCCCTGCAGTCCTTGTATCCAACCAAGGCAGGGGAGATTACGGTGAATGCTACTGACTTATATGTACGGTTCCTGCCATCTGGCCAGGAAGAGTACGAGATTCTTGAGTCCCTTGGCGTTGAGATGCTCGACCATCCCGTGGACTTTGAGATTGTACGCGAGGGCGATTACTACCAGGACCCCGATATTCCAGAAGACGAGATTACCTGGCAATATGCGGTACTGCCCTCGGACTTCGAGTTCCCAGAAGGTATTAAGTACGAGATTTTGGACAAGTGCTATATCACTGAGCATGAAGTGGTTACGCGTGCAGATGATGGCATCGACTGGGAAGCCGTGGAGCGAGAGGCATTCCGCATTACGGGTAACGAGGACATGCTACTTGACACCAAGGGTGGCGATACTGCCGAGAAGCCATCGGGTCGTATTACGATACTTGACCCCAAGTATTCCAACGAGGCAATCGGCGTTGCCAATGTGCGGGTATCATGCAATGTATTCGTGAAGTTTAGCCGTGCCTACACCGACCAGGATGGTTACTACCAACTCAACAAGAAGTTCTCGTCCAATCCCCGCTATCGCTTGGTTTTCAAGAACAAGAAGGGCTTTGCAATCGGACTTAATACCATTCTTTTCCCTGCATCCGTATCCACTCTTGGCACAAAATCTCCTTCGGGCGTGTCGGTTGAGGTGACACAGAACTCCAACAAGGCCATGTTCCGCAGATGCGTGGTGAATAATGCCGCATGGGAGTATTACGAGAAGTGTTCGACCGAAGCTGGTAGCATCACAACCCCGCCCAGCGACCTTAGAATCTGGATTTTCAAGGACATGAAGGCCAGCAGCTGCGTCATGATGAAGCATGGCGTAGGCGTGGACGGTTCGCTGCTTGAGGAGTTCCTAGGCGACTACTACTTCCTCTTTAAGAAGTTCCTGCCCGATGTAACGCTTGGCCTAAAGGGTAAGAACGACTACGCATCCATTTTCGCGTCCACGGTACATGAATTGGCCCATGCCAGTCACTACGCACAGGTGGGTAACGATTGGTGGTCGACCTTAGAGAACTATATCATAAAGAGCTTCATAAAGTCTGGTGGCGAGACCTACGGCACAGGCCAGGAGAAGAACGCAGGCTACTGCGAAGTGGCAGAGATGTGGGCCTATTATGTCGAAGGCAAGCTCTACCGCGAGCGTTATCCTGATACAGATGTAGTATTTGGCACCTCGTACTGGTTCTATCCCCAGATTTTCTGGTACCTGGACGATAGGGGACTGACCCGAATCAAGATTTACGGAGCCCTGGTAGAGACCGTGAAGGATAGGGACTCCTTGCAGAAGAAACTAGTCTCTCTCTATTCGGGAAGTAAAACCAACATTCTATTGGCATTTAACCGTTATAAATAATCACACTTATGAAAAGAATCCTATTAATTGTTTGTCTCGCGCTTGCGGGCACCAGCCTTTGGGCGCAGGAATTTGCAGTATCAACCAATGTGGCCGACTACGCCAATGGCGGAACCCTGAATGTAGAAGCATCGATGGGTCTTGCGAGGCATTTCACAGTAAATGCAGGCGCTAAGTACAACCCCTTTGAATATGGTCAAGGCGACGACCTTAAACTCTTGAACCAGAGGACTTTCTCCGTTGGTTCACGATGGTGGCCATGGTATATTTATTCGGAATTATGGCTAGGAGTCAAGGCCCAGTACCAGGAGTTCCGCACAGGCGGCCTCCGCTCGCAGGAGACCAGAGAAGGGGATAGATACGGTGGCGGCCTCGCAATCGGCTATTCCAAACTGATGGGCAAGCACTTCAACATAGATGTCGGCGTTGGTCTCTGGGGTGGCTACGAGGTTTACACCAAGTACACCTGCCAAACCTGCGGCTCCATCGTAGAGCAGTCGCAAGGCCCCTTCATCCTCCCGAATGACTTCATATTAGGTGTTAATTATATTTTTTAAAAGGTATTACTCCCGCAACGAAAAAATCCCAGCGATTGCTGGGATTTTTTCGTGCGGGAGATCAGAGTCGAACTGACACGTCTTTAAGGGACACTAGCTCCTGAAACTAGCGCGTCTACCATTTCGCCACTCCCGCGCTTGGGAGTGCAAAGATAGTAAATTTTTGATAAATCCGACTATTTAACGGGGATTTTATCAATTCTTCTTTGATGGCGGCCGCCAGCGAAGTCGGTGGTGAGCCAAGTGCGGACGATGCTGACTGCCATGCGGTAGGTGATAAACCTTGCAGGGAGCACCAGCACATTGGCGTTATTGTGCTCTTTTACGAGTTCGCCTACGGCATTGTTCCATGCGAGTCCTGCACGGATTCCCTGATGGTGGTTGAGGGTGATGGCCATACCGTTGCCGGTGCCGCAGATGGCGATACCAGCATCTACGCTGCCATCCTCTACCGCATTTGCAAGGGGATGCGCAAAGTCGGGATAGTCGCAGCTCTCTGCGCTGTCAGTTCCGAAATTCACAACCTCATACCCCTTTCCAAGGAGGTAGGAGATGAGTTTTGTCTTGTATTCCAGGCCTGCGTGGTCGGAGCAGATTCCTATTTTCATTTTCCTAGTGTTTTAGTGATGTTCTCAATTCTGCGGGCGAATTCATCCTTGCCAACCAGGGTGACGATGTCGGCAATGCCGAGGCCGCTGCTCTGTCCAACCAGGGCGAGACGGATGCAGTTCATGACCTTACCCATGGGCCACTCGTTGCTACGGATGTATTCTTCGATGTATTTTTCGATATCTTCCTTGTCCCAGGCGCCATCGTAGGCCATGATGTGGTCGGCTACCTGAAGTGCAAGGCTGTAGTTCTCTTCCTTCCAGAACTTGGCTGCGTCCTTCTCGTTGTACTCGGTAGGAGTCTTGAAGAGATACCAGGCGATATCCCAGAAGTCGGAAACGAAGGTTGCCCTTTCCTTAATGAGGTGAACGACCTTTACAACATAGTCGAAATCGGCCTTGACGCCATTCTGATCGAGTACAGGGACGAAGAGTTCTGCAAGTTCGGTGTCGCTCTTCTTGCGGAGATACTCGCGGTTGAACCACTTGGCCTTGTCGGGATTGAAACGGGCACCTGACTTTACCACGCGGTCGAGGCTGAAGGCCTGCACGAGTTCGTCCATTGTAAAGAGTTCCTGCTCGGTGCCAGGGTTCCAGCCCAGCATGGCGAGAAGATTAACGAAAGCTTCGGGGAAGTAGCCGTCCTCGCGGTAGCCGCGGGTGACTTCACCCTCGGCGTTCACCCAGCGAAGAGGGAAGACGGGGAAGCCCAGCTTGTCGCCGTCACGCTTGCTGAGTTTGCCCTTGCCGTCGGGTTTGAGGAGCAGGGACAGATGGGCGAACCTGGGCATGGTGTCCTGCCAGCCAAATGCCTGATACAGAAGGTAATGCAGGGGGAGTGAAGGCANCCACTCCTCGCCACGGATTACTTCGGTAATCTCCATCAGATGGTCNTCAACGATGTTGGCGAGNTGGTAGGTGGGGAGTTCGTCGGCNCGCTTCCAGAGCACCTTGTCGTCCAGGGTGTTGGTGTTTACCTCGATATGGCCACGGATAAGGTCATCCATCTTTACGACTGTGTCCTCGGGCATCTTGAAGCGGACTGTCCAGCCTGTAGTCTCGGCGAGCAGCTTGTCGGTATCTTCCTTGCTGAGTGTCAAGGAGTTACGGAGATGCTTGCGAGACTCGTAGTTGTATACGAAGGTCTGTCCGTTAGCCTCTGCTTCCTTGCGCTTGGCGTCAAGTTCCTCGGCGGTATCGAAGGCGTAGTAAGCATAGCCTGCCTCTACCAGCTGCTCTGCATACTGGCGATAGATGGGCTTGCGCTGGCTTTGGCGGTAGGGAGCGTGGGGATGCTTCTCGGAAGCTGTCTCTACAACCTTGCCGTCCTCGATTCCTTCGTCAGGAATGATGCCGCACCAGGTGAGCGCCTCTATGATGTACTGCTCGGCACCGGGAACAAAGCGGTGCGAGTCGGTGTCCTCGATTCGGATGATGAAGTCGCCGCCGTTCTTCTTTGCGAAAAGATAGTTATAAAGTGCCGTACGAACGCCGCCCATGTGCAGAGGGCCGGTGGGGGATGGAGCGAATCTTACTCGTGTCTTTGCCATTTCTTAGTCCTTTTTAGGTTTGCGTCTGATTGCGGGTGTGTTCTCGAGAGTGCTGATGTCCTGACCCTCGCTTACCAGCAGGGCCGGGCGGGAATCGGGGTCGTAGTGGAATGCACGCTCGTTTTCCTTGCTGCTGTAGCCGATGTGAGACGATGAATCGGGTGGAAGTGAAATGCCATCGCCCTTGCCAATTTCGCCCTTGTCGTAGACAAAGTTCTTGGTGATGGTGATGTAGTTGTCCACATCCTTTACGCTGTCGCCCAGCACATCTGCAAAGCGGAGACCTGTAACGATGGAGGTGATATGGATGGTGTCGCCGATTTCGGGGTCGTCATCGTAGATGAGGCCGCGCTTGAAGTTGTTGGCGCCACCTGTGTACTCGTCGATGCGGGCGTTGATTTCCTTCATGTCNTCCATCTTGAGNCCCTGCTCGTTGCGTCCGCCGGTGATGTTTACCAGCACATTCTTGGCNCTCTTGAGGTCGAATTCATTNAGCAGAGGGGACTCGAAGGCCTCTTTGACTGCCTTTTCGATACGGTCGGGACCAGAACCTTCGCCGCAACCCATCAGGGCCATGCCACTGTCCTTCATCATGGTCTTGACATCTTCGAAGTCGACATTGATGTAGCCCGGCTTCTTGATAATCTCGATAATGCCGCGTACTGCGGTGGCGAGCACCTCGTCGGCCTTGGGGAAGGCGTCGTGGGTAAGCTGGTCGCCAAAGAATTCGTAGAGCTTTTCGTTATTGATGATGATAAGGCTATCTACATTCTTCTCGAGTTCGTGGATACCCTCAATTGCCCTTGAAAGTGCCCTCTTGCCCTCATTGAGGAAGGGGATGGTGACTACGGCAACGGTGAGGATGCCGCGGTCCTTGGCCATCTTGGCAATTACGGGAGTTGCACCTGTACCTGTGCCGCCGCCCATACCTGCGGTGATGAAGAGCATCTCGGTTTTTCCGTCGAATACCTTCGCCTCAATCTCTTCCTGGCTGTCGATGGCTGCGTTGCGGCCCTTGCTGGGGTTGGTACCTGCTCCCAGGCCCTGTCCAAGCTGGATTTTAATGGGAACATCGCTACGCTGGAGGTGCATAGAGTCGGTGTTGCAGACAATGAAACTGCAGCCCGTGATACCTAGTTTGTACATATAGTTCACTGCGTTGCAGCCACCGCCGCCCACGCCGAGAACCTTTATGGTTGCATCTGATACTACCCAATCTGCTGGGGTGATGAAATTATTGTCTGACATATTCTTTACTCCTTGTTATCTTCTAGTGATTCATATAGGTCGCCTACGCGGTCGCTGATATTGCCTGAAATCTTCTTGATCCACCTGATGTAGCCACGCTCGGGGCGCTGCTTCTTTTCGGGTTTCTTCTTGTTCTTCTCCCAGGCTTTTTCATCGAATACTGTTCCGTCGGTTTTGCCTTCTTCGGGCTTCTCGGCAGCGGTATTTTCGGGAGCGGTGGTGGGCTCTTCGGGCTTCTCGGCAGCCTTTACTTCAACCTCGTCTTCCTCCTTGTCAACCTTGGTGCGGATAACTGGGATGTCGTCGGTGCAGTTGAGGTGAACATCGTTCTTGGCGAGCAGAAGCATGCCGACAGATGCCACAGCGCCGGTCTCTGCGATGCCGGGGCAGCCGCTGGAAGAGAACCTGCGGGCCCTAGGATAGCCGATGCGGACATTGTAGCCCGACATTTCCTTCATCAGGTTGGCGCAGTTTACCAGGTTGGCGCAGCCGCCTGTGAGCACGATGCCGTTGCGAAGCCTATCTGCATAGCCGCTTTCCTGTACCTTGAAGAGGATGGCGTCGATGATTTCCTTGACGCGGGCGGTGATGATTTCGGAGAGATACTTTATGGTGAGCTGCTGGTCGGTGCCGTCTTCTTCGTCCACAATCTGGAGCACCTTCTCGCTCATGGTGAGCAGGTTCTCGGGCATGCAGGCGCCGTAGGCAAGCTTGATGTTCTCCGCGAGCCTTTCGGTGAAGCCACACTCGTACTTGATGTCGGTGGTGATGGACTTGCCGCCGAAGGGGATGGAGTAGTAGTAGCGGAGGATGCTGCCCTCGTAGATGGTCACAGAGGTGACTCCAGCGCCCATTTCAATCAGCGCAACACCGTTTTCCTTCTCCTCGCGGGAGAGGACTGCGGTGGCGATTGCATCGGGCAGGAAGTACTTGCGGGCGGGTGCAACCCCGGCGTTATTGAGCATAATGTCGATGTTGGAAACCGCCTTCTTGGCACCGATGAACACCTTGAAATTGCCCTCAAGGCTGGAAGAAGGCTGGCCAACTACATCGTCCTCGGTGCAGTTGAACATGTCCTCGGTGGAGAAACTCTGGGCGGATGCCCCGTAGATTTCTTCCTTGAGCTCGTCGTCGAGAGGGTAGGAGTCAAGTGCGATGTTCTTGATGGCGTCGATTTCTTCCTGGGTGATGCATGAGTTGGAATCTGTGCGCTCCATCACTGCCTTGGATGTCTCCTGACGGACACCAAAACGGGGAAGGCCTATTACAACCTGGGTAATCTTGATGCCAAGCTCGTGCTCGGCCTCGGCCAGGGCGGCCTTGAGAGGGGCTGCGGCCCTCATCGGGTTGAAGATGCGGCTATAGCGCACCCCGTCCGAAGGCCTTTCCTTGTAGTAGATAATCTGGACATTCTCGCCCGTTACCTTGGCAATTGTAAGGGCAATCTTGGACGTCCCGAGGTCCACTGTGCTAATGTATCTTTCGTTCATCTTGTTATGATTTTTTTATTGTCTGCAAATAATCTGTCCGTCGTACTTGACATTCACTGTCCTGTAAAAATTCTCCTCCTTGGCGGGCTTGATGTAGGAGTAATACTGCGAGATTCTCTCAAACTTGGCCTGGGCATCTTCGGGAGTGCCAAAAATGAAGCGCTCCTTGCCCTCGCGGGGCACCAAAAGCAGGTCGCCGTTATCGTCCACACTCATCTGCACAATATTGTCCGACCAGATTTTGGAATGCTGCATAAATCTTACCAAATCAAGCACTTGGCCTATCCATTCGCGCTCTTTTGAAGATGTGGCCTCGCCCTTGAAGCCGTGGCCTGCGCTGATGGGGATGTTGCCGTCGACAACGGGCACCAGCGAGGAGTAGTTGCTCTGGAGCGGGAAGATGAAGCCGCGGTCGTCCACATAGAAGCCGTCGTCGCCCCTCTGGAAGCGTACAACAGGCTCCCGCTGGGTGATGCTGATGTGCAGCAGACCATCGTTGGTGGTCCATGCTTCGCTCTTGAGCACGGCGCTCTGGCGGTCAAGCATCCCCTCAATCTTGGCGAGGTTCACGCTGTCGATTCTCTGCCCGATATAGGACCCGTAGTACTGCGAGAGGTAGGTTTCAACATCCGATTTGTTGACAAACTTGAAGTTGTCCTTGATCTTTACATCCACCCCTGTGCATGTGGCGAGCCCCCTGTTGCCAACGGCACAGGTGTAAATCAGGCCCATCACTGCCGCAAAGGCAAGCAGGATAAAGACGAAAATCAGATATTTTACTCCCTTTTTCATATTCTGGACTCCAGCATTTCCTTAATCGGTTCAATATAGCGGTCGATGTTGCCGGCGCCAAATGTAACCAGCACATCTACAGGCTCTTTTTCAAGATAGGGCATCAACTCTTCCTTGGTGAGAAGCACCTTTTCGGGAGCGGTCACATCCTTGAAGATGATGTCAGATGTAACGCCNGGGATGGGCTCTTCACGGGCGGGGTAGATGTCCAGCAGAATCAGCTTGTCAACTGCGCTCAGNGCNTTGGCGAATTCGGGTGCAAAGTCCCTTGTGCGGGTGTAGAGATGGGGNTGGAACACNGCGGTAATCTTGCGCGAAGGGAACATTTCGCGGATGGAAGATATGGCTGTGGCCAACTCTGCGGGGTGGTGGGCGTAGTCGTCGATGTAGGTAAGTTTCGGGGTGTTGATGTGCTCGTCCAGACGGCGCTTTGCACCCTCGAAAGTCCCGATTGCCTTGCGGAGCTTCTGTCCGTCAACCCCGTGGCAGAGGCAGATGGCTGCTGCGGCAATGCTGTTCTCGACATTCACCCAACCGAGGGTTCCCACGCGGATATCGTTAAGGGTTCCGCCGGGGTAACTGAGGTCGTAGGTATAGTGTCCAAGGGAGTCCAGTCGCATGTTCTCGGCATGGAAATCAGCCTTGGGATCATCTAGGTGGTAGGTATAGATGCGGGCCTGGGTGTCCTCGTTGGTGACGGGAAGGCCCAGCTTCTTAATCAGGATTCGCGAAATGTGCGAAGCAAATTCGCGGAAGGCTTCCTGCACATGGGCCAGGTCGCCGTAGATGTCCAGATGGTCGGCATCCATAGCGGTAATGGCCGCGGTGGTAGGGTAGAGCTGGAGGAAGGAGCGGTCGAACTCGTCGGCTTCTGCTACGATTACGGGATTGTGGCTGACCAGCATGTTCGTATTATAGTTCTTGGAGATACCGCCCAGGAAGGCCGAGCATCCCTCGCCGCTCTCGGTGAGGATATGTGCCACGAGAGTGGATGTGGTGGTCTTGCCGTGGGTACCTGCCACTGCAAGGCAGGTCTGGCCCTCGGCCACCTCGCCCAGCATCTTGCTGCGCTTGATAACCCTATAGCCGTTCTTCTGCACATAAATAAGTTCCTCCAGAGTGGAAGGGATGGCGGGAGTGTATACAACCAGAGTATCCTCTACATCTGTAGGAATCAAGTCTGGGCGGTCGTCATAGTGCACGCTAATGCCCTCGGCAACCAGTTCCTCGGTAAGTTCCGAAGGGGTGCGGTCGTATCCCGATACATTGTGACCCTTGAACTTGAAATATCTTGCAAGGGCGCTCATTCCAATGCCGCCTATACCTATAAAGTATATATTGCTGTAGTGTTTCATTTTGCTGCAAGTTTATAAATCTCGTCTACAATGGTCTGTGCTGCGTCCAACTTGGCCAGCGGGGCCACATTCTTCTCGATTTCGGCAATCCTTTCCTTGTCGTTGATGAGTTCCATGGCGGTGGAGAGTAGTTTCTCCCTGGCCTCGGAATCCTTAACCAAAACTGCTGCGCCCTTGTTGACCAGAGCCATCGCGTTATGTGTCTGGTGGTCTTCGGCTACATTGGGTGAAGGTACAAAAATGGCTGCCTTCTGTGTAGCGCAAATCTCTGATACAGAGGATGCTCCGCTTCGGGAGATGATGACATCCGCTGCTGCGTATGCCAAATCCATCCTGCTGATAAATGCCGACCAATGGATGTTCGGAAGGTCGCGGCCTTCCATGAACTTGCGGACGCCTTCCTCGTAGTACTTGCCGCACTGCCAGATTACCTCGACGCCTTCGCCTCCTGGGCAGCCTGCGTCAATCCACTTCTTCATCGAAGCGTTAAGCGTGCCGCTGCCAAGGCTGCCGCCCACTATGAGCAGATGCCTTGTATCTTCGCTAAGACCATAGAACTTTAGCGCCTCGGCCCTGTCGGCTTCGGTGTAGGGATGCATCTCGCTGCGGATGGGGTTGCCGCTTAGCACAATCTTGTCAGCTGGGAAGAATTTCTCCATTCCATCGTATGCTACGCAGATGCTGCCAACCTTTTTCGCGAGAAGTTTGTTGGTAAGCCCTGCGAAGCCGTTCTGCTCCTGGATAAGTGCGGGAACGCCAAGTCTAGTTGCCTGGCGAAGCAGGGGAGCGCTGGCGTAACCGCCCACGCCCACAGCCACATCGGGCTTGAACTCCTTGATTATCTTCTTGGCCTTGTGCAGGCTCTCGGCCAGTTTGAAAGGCACCTGGATGTCGTTCTTGATGTTCTTCCAGCTAAGTTGGCGCTGAAGACCGAGCATAGGCAGTCCCACAATCTCGTACCCCGCTGCGGGCACCTTCTCCATCTCCATCTTGCCCTGCGCTCCTACAAAGAGGATTTCGGTCTCGGGATTGACTTCCTTAAGCTTGTTGGCAATGGATACGGCGGGAAAAATATGCCCACCGGTGCCGCCACCGCTGATTATTACCCTTAGTTTTTTATAGTCCATAGTCGTCATCTATTATGTCGTTAAGGTTTTCTCCGTTTTCAAAGGCTTCCAAATCGCCAAGGCCTTCTTCATGTGCCTGCTCTACTTCGTGCAGTTCCACCAGCGGCTCGGCATTACGCTGCTCGCGCTCCATCCTCTTGGCTGCTATCCTGCTGATAGACAGGATGATACCAAAGGCAAGGCTAAAGCAGAGGAAGGCCGACGAACCGTGGCTGACCAGAGGCAGGGTCTGACCCGTCATGGGGCCAATGTCCGTGTTTACAAAAATATGCATGAAGGCCTGGAACACTATCAGCAGGGTAAGGCCTGCCACGGCAATCTTGCCGAACTGGTCATTCTTGCCGCAGTTGCGCACAATCAGCGAACTTCGGGCAAGCAGGCTCATGTAAAGCAGGATTATGAAGATGCCACCTATTAGGCCATACTCCTCAATGATAAAGCTGAACATAAAGTCCTCGGAGATGTCGGGAACAACATACCTCTGGGTACTCTGACCGGGGCCCTTGCCGAAAATCTTGCCCTCGTTAATGGCGATTTTGGCACTGTAGGGCTGGCGAATCTTGTCCAGAGCCTCGCTGTATTCGTGCGAACCAACCCTGGATTCAATCACGCGGGCCTCCCAGTCTTCACTCTCAAAAATACGGGAAATACCCGTTCCGATACGCCCCATGACCTTTCCGTCGGAAATATTGTAGATGGCAACGCAAAGTCCCAGGGTGAGGACACATGCCAGAGCGAAAACCGCCAAGTCCTTGATCTCGCCGCCACCCAGTAAGATGGTGATGAACATCATTGCTCCAATGAATAGGGCACTGGAGTTACTACCGGGCACAATCATGATGGTGGTCAGAAGTGCAGGGCCGTAGATGTAAAAGATTTTCTGCAGCATGTTCTTGTCCTTGAACAACTTCAGACTGCCCTTTGCACGGGCATCCATGGCCCATGCGAGATACATCACCATGGCCACCTTGACCACCTCGAACACATGCACCTGAAATCCCGCCACCTGGATAATTCGCCTTGCACCGTTGATTTCGATGGACTTTAGGAATGGCGTCGAAATCCGCGACAGAAGTACCGCCAGCAGCACAAACGAGATTAGGAAACCCCATTTCGAACACCAGCGGATAAGGGCTATATTCTTTATATTATAGCAGATAATCAGAAGCACGATGCCCATTCCCACCAGAATAATCTGGCTCTTGACAATGTCCAGACGGGATTGGTTGTTTTCGAGCAGACGGGAGGTTGATGAGAACATGCAAAGAATGGAGAACAGCATCAACAGCAAGGCGATAATCCATACCACCTTGTCTCCTTCAAGACTGTCGATGAAGTTCCAGAACTGTTTTTTCTTTGCTCCCATATTCCCTTAAAGTTTGCGGACAGCAGCCTTGAACTGCTCGCCACGGTCCTCGTAACTCTTGAAGAGGTCGAAACTTGCGCAGCATGGGCTCAGCAGCACTACATCGCCATTCTTGGCGAACTTGGCAGCTGCCTTTACTGCGGCTTCGGCACTGTTTGTATCCACTATGTTTTCGCTGCCTACCATCTCTTCGAAGGCTGCGTGAATCTTGCTGTTGTCAACTCCCAGGCAGACGATTGCCTTAACCTTGGACTGAACCAAATCATTCAGGACGCTATAGTCGTTACCCTTGTCCTTGCCGCCAACAATCCAAACGACGGGCTTGGTCTGGCACTCCAGTGCGTACCATGCGGCGTCAATGTTGGTTGCCTTGGAATCGTTGATGTAGAGCACTCCACCTACGCTCAGAACTGGCTCCAGACGGTGCTCGACATTCTTGAAGGTCTTGAAACTGTTGCGGATAACCTCATCGTCGATGCCGCTGGCCTTGGCTGCAAGGGCTGCCGCCATGGAATTGTAGATATTGTGCTTTCCGCCAAGTGCCAGTTCCTTGAGATAGATTTCGCTCTCACTGCGGTTGTAGCGTACGATAATCTTATCGTCCTTAAGGAAGGCACCCTGCTCTACCTCACCCTTCTGGGTGTAGGGGAGTTGCTTTGCCTGAACCACAATCTTGTTGAGGTGATCGATGGTGATGGCATCGTCGGAGTCGAAGATGAAGCAGTCCTCGGGACGGAGGTTCTGGGTAATGCGGAATTTAGAGCGGACATAGTTCTCCAGCTCGTAGCCATAACGGTCGAGATGGTCGGGAGTAATGTTGGTAATGATGGCGATATCGGGCCTGAAATCGTAGCAGCCGTCAAGCTGGAAACTGCTGATTTCCAGCACATAATAGTCGTGCTGCTCGGTTGCGACCTGCATGGCGTAGGACTTGCCTATATTGCCGCCCAGTCCAACATTCAGCCCAGCATTCTGGAGCAGGTAGTAGATTAGGCTGGTGGTAGTGGTCTTGCCGTTGGACCCGGTGATGCAGATTTTCTTCGCGTTGTCGTAGCGTGAAGCGAACTCTATCTCGGAAATCACCTTGGTACCCTGGGCATAGAGTTTCTTTACCATGGGGACAGTTTCGGGAATGCCGGGGCTCTTTACAACCTCGTCTGCATTCAGGATTAAATCCTCGGTGTGATGCCCTTCCTCGAAGGGAATCTCCCACTTGCGGAGGGTGTCCGCATAGTCTTCCTTGATGTGCCCATTGTCAGAAAGGAACACATCGAAACCCTTAACCTTTGCCAAAACTGCTGCGCCTACTCCGCTTTCAGCGCCGCCAAGAACTACAAGTCTGCTCATATCCTATCTAATCTTTAATAATGCCAATGTACAAATGCCCAGTAAGATTCCAACAATCCAGAAACGGGCTACAATTCTGGGTTCGGGTACTCCCTTCTTCTGATAATGGTGGTGCAGGGGAGCCATCAGGAAGACGCGTCTACCCTCGCCGTATTTGTGGCGGGTGTACTTGAAATAGTACTTCTGAATCAGTACAGATGCGCTTTCCATCAGGAAGATGCCGCAGAGAATGGGGAGGAGGAGCTCCTTGCGGATGAGCACTGCGCTCACGCCGATGATGCCTCCGATGGTCAGGCTGCCGGTATCTCCCATGAACACCAGGGCGGGGAAGGAGTTGTACCAGAGGAAGCCAATCAGCGCTCCAACGAAACCTGCCATGAAGATGGCAACTTCTCCCGACCCAGGGATGTACATAATATTCAAATAGTTGGAATTCAATAAGTTACCACTAAGGTATGCCAGAATTCCTATTACAACTCCCACTATCGCTGATGTTCCCGCCGACAAACCGTCCATGCCATCGGTAAGATTGGCGCCGTTGGAGCATGCGGTGATGACGATGATAATCATCAGGGCGTAGATGGCCCATTTGCAGTACCATCCCCACTTGCCCTTGAAGGGAGAGAAAATCTTATAGTCGAATTCGTTGTTCTTTACGAATGGGATGGTGGTCTTGGTGCTCTTCACTACATCCTCTTCATGCCAGTGCGAACCGTCCACATGCCTTTCGGTGTTGCGGTTGAGGACGGTGCTCTCGGTCGCAACTTCCTCTGTAGCAACCTTTTCGCGCACTACGATGTTGTTGTTGAAGCACACGGTCATGCCAATTATGAGGCCAAGGGCTATCTGGCCAAGGAGCTTGCCCCTCTCGCTCATGCCCTCCTTGTTGTGCTTGAATACCTTGATATAATCGTCCCTAAGACCCAGCGCACCGCACCAAAGGGTGGTGAAGACCATGAGGATAACATAGATGTTGGTAAGGTCGCATGCCAGCAGGGCTGCGCAGAGCACTGCCAGGATGATGATTATACCACCCATGGTGGGGGTTCCCTTCTTCTGCATCTGACCCTCAAGTCCAAGGTCGCGGATGGTCTCGCCAATCTGCTTGCGCTGGAGGGCTGCAATAATCTTCTTGCCCGCAAAGAGCGAGATGACAAGTGCAATCACAAACGCCAGCATAGCCCTGAAGGAGAGGTACTTCATCAGACCCGCTCCAGGGATATCGTATTGCTCTAATGCCTTGAATAGATGGTATAACATAGGTTTCTTACTTTATTTGTTCAAAAATCTCGTTTACAATTTCGCGCTCGTCGAAGTGGAATTTCTGGGTGCCGATAATCTGGTAGGTCTCGTGGCCCTTTCCTGCAATCAGGATGGTGGAGCTGTCGGGAGCCATGGTGATGGCTGCCTTGATGGCCTCTTTGCGGTCGGTGATGCAGATGGTCTCGGCAAGTCCCTTCTTGCTGAAGCCTGTCTTGATTTCATCGATGATGGCGTTAGGGTCTTCTGTGCGGCAGTTGTCGGAGGTTACTATGATGCGGTCGGCCAGTTTCTCGGCTACGGCTGCCATTTCGGGACGCTTGCTGCGGTCGCGGTCGCCGCCACAGCCAAAGAGGCAGATAAGGGTGCGCTCCTTGGATACTGCACGCAGGGTCTTGAGCACATTCTCAAGAGCATCGGGAGTGTGGGCGTAGTCGATTACGACTGCGAGGTCGCGGGGACCGCGCAGGGTCTCAAGCCTACCAGGGGCAGATTCCAGGGTGCTGATGGCGGTGAGGGCCTCTTCCTTGGGAGTGCCAAGCGCCAGGGCGGTGCAGTAGATTGCCATGATGTTGTAGGCGTTGTGCGCACCTGTGAGCTTGGTCCATGCCTCTGTGCCGTCGATTTTGAGCATCATTCCCTCGAAGCTTTCCTCCATTATCTTGCAGATATGGTCGGCAGCAGCACGGCAGGAATAGGTGATTACCTCTGCCTTGCAGTTCTGCACCATTACCAGGCCATTCTTGTCGTCAACATTGATGATGGCCTTTGCGTCCTTGGGCAGATTGTCGAAGAAGAGCTTCTTGCAACGCAGGTACTCTGCAAAGGTCTTGTGGTAGTCCAGATGGTCGTGAGTCAGGTTCGAGAAGATGCCAACCTTGAACTCCAGGCCTGCAACCCTTTCCTGCTCCAGACCGATGGAGCTTACCTCCATGAAACAGTACTGGCAGCCGGCATCAACCATCTCGGCGAGAAGGCTGTTGATGGTAATGGGGTCGGCGGTGGTGTTGGCGGTCTCGCTGCGGCGTGAACCCACATAATTGGCTATGGTAGAGAGCAATCCGCACTCATAGCCGAGACTGCGGAACATGTTGTAGAGCAGGGTGACGGTGGTGGTTTTGCCGTTGGTACCCGTGATGCCTACCAGCTCAATCTTGCCTGACGGATGGCCGTAGAAGTTGTCGGCGCAGAGGGCAAGTGCCTTGCGGTCGGCGTCCACCACGGCGCTGGCTCCCGCAGCAAGTGCGGAGTCGATGTAGGCGTGACCATCTGCATTGTAGCCCTTCACCGCGAGGAAGAGGGCCCCGGGGCATGCCTTGCGCGAATCGCTTGTGATGGAAGTGATTTCGGTCTCGGCTGTGCCGTGCAGGATGGTCGCTCCTGTGCCTTTTATGATTTTGTCCAGTCTCATTTCAATTCAATTGTAACGGTTGTGCCTTTGTTTACTGTCTTGCCTGCGGCAGGGGATTGGCTGCGGACATGACCTATGCCCGAGTAGCTGCACTTCAGGCCCTTGTTCTCAATCAGGAAGATGGCGTCCTTCAGACCCATTCCGCTGACATCGGGGATTTCGGTGGTGGGGGTGTTGTCGCCCACTGCAACCTCATAGTCTGCCTTCATGTCGGGAACTTCACCCGTCTTTTCGAGGGTGGTTTCCCAGTATTTCTCGTTGTTGTAGATGTTGTCAACCACGGTCTTGATAGCCTTGGCAGGGATGCCACCACCCTGATAATGGTGGATGGTCGGCTTGGAATATACGCAGCAGATGACGCTGTACTGGGGGTCTTCGGCGGGGAAGAAGCCCACGAAGGTTCCCTGGTACTTGCGGCGTCCGTCGGCATCGCTGTACTGGCCGTTCTCGAAGGTGGCGAAGGATGTACCCGTCTTGCCTGCAACCACGCACTTGGCGTCCTTGAGCCGCTTTGCGGTACCTTCCTCGGTAACAGCGCGAAGTGCCCTGGTGACAGTATCTGCGGTTGCCCTTGAGCAGATTGCCGAGTTCAGGATGCTGGGGCCGCGCTTTTCTATCACGATACCCTTCTCTTCAATGTCTTCGACCAGATAGGGCTTCATCATCTTGCCCTTGTTTGCGATGGCGTTGTAGAAGGTAAGAATGTGCAGGGGAGTCTCCTCTGTGCTGTAGCCGAAGCCCATTGTACCAAGGTCGGTGTTGGTCCAGTAGCGGGTCTCGGGGGTGGGGATTGTAGGGGTCAGCAGGCCCGAAAGGTCGAAGTCGAAACTATCTCCCAGTCCGAAGGAGTAAATCTTCTCGATGAAGTGCTTGGGCTGGTTGTAGTAATTGTCCACTGCAAGGGTCGCGAATACATAGTTCGAGGAGATTTTGAAGCCGTCCAGCACGCTGATTTCGCTGGTGGAGTGGTTGCGCTCCCAGTCGATGATGTGGGCGTCGTGGATGGCCTTGGCCCTCTGGACTACGCCGTGATGGGTGGGGATGGTCTCTTCGAGGCTCTTGACATAGCCGTCGTCGATTACTGCCAGCAGGGTTACGGTCTTGAATACCGAGCCGGGCTCGTTCTTGCGGCCGATGGCGTAGTTGGTGATTTCCTCGAACTGGTTCTCGCGGTTAGGGTCGCGCATCAGGTTGACCATGGCGCGGATGGCACCGGTCTTGACCTCCATCAGCACGAAGCATGCTCCTTCGAGGTCTTCCTCTTCCTGAATCTGCTCGCGGAGGGCCCTGTCTGCAAGGTCCTGGAGGTCGATGTTGATGGTGGTGCGAAGGTCTCTGCCGTCCACCGCGCGGGTGTAGGTGCTGTCGAAGTCGCGTACGCGGCCGTAGTCGGTTACGCGAAGGCACTCGCGGCCGTCCTTGCCGTGGAGCAGGGCGTCAAAACGGCCCTCCAGACCCACATGGGTGTTGCCGACATTGCTGCGGTTGTCGCGTACGAAGCCGATTGTACGGCGTGCAAGCTGGCCGTAAGGGTATTTGCGCACATTTCGCTGCTCCACAATCAGACCGCCCTTGTTTGATCCCTCGTTGTAGAGGGGGAAGGTCTTGAGCTTGTTGAGGGTCTTGCGGTCGATGCCCTTGGCGATAGGGAGGTACTTGCGGGAGTTGCTTCTTCCCTCGCGGATCATCTGGTAGTACTGGTCGGCAGTCTTGGTAGGGAAGAGGTCGGCGAGGGAGTTGGACAGGTTGCGGGCCTTCTCCAGCCACTCGCGCTCCTTCTCCTCGGCCCTGCTGCGGTCGCTCATGCGCTCGTAGGCCTCTTTCTGCACGGTGCAGTCCATGTGAATGTCGTACACGGGGTAGGACATTGCGAGCAACCTTCCCTCGCTGTCGATGATGTTGCCTCGGATGGGCTCCAGGGTGCGCACCTCGCTGCGGGGGGTAAGAGCTGCTGCGATTTTAGGTTCAGGTTTCCAGAAGAACTGGAAGTAAACTATCTTGGCGATGACAAGTACCGATGCCGCCAAGAGGATATAGTACAGGGTGGACAAGAGCATTCCTATCTTGTCCCTGTTCTTCTTGGGTTGGTTCTGTCTGGTATTAATGTCTTCGCTCATTTTCCAATAATATTTGCCGGTTGCTGGGGCTCAGCCAGGGTGGACCCCATATCCTGTAGCATTTTCTGTACTGTAGACCTGCGGCTCATGCTGGCAACCTCAAAGGTCTTGTCGGCATAGAGAATCTCCATTTCGTGGAGCTGCGCCTTGTTCTTCTCTACCTTGTTCAGGGTGCTCTCGACCCCAAGGCTGAAGAGGATCAGCATTGCAAGCAGGAAGAAGGTGTAAAGCACATGCACAAAATAGCTTCCCACATTCAGGCGGAGCAACAGCTTACCCTGAACAATCGCAATCGCACTGTTCTTGATAAAGGTGAGGATGTCACCTAAACGCCACGAAAACTTCTTTTCTTCTGCCATTCTCTATATCTTTTCGGCGACCCTCAGCTTGGCGCTGCGGGCGCGGGTGTTGGTTTCAATCTCGTCCTCGCTGGGGACGATGGGCTTGCGGTTGACTGCCTTGAGGGGAGCGGAACTGCGTCCGTAGATGTCCTTGGACTCGCGGCCCTCGATGTTGCCGGACTTGATGAAGTTCTTCACCATCCTGTCCTCGAGGGAGTGGTAGGTGATGATGGCGATCCTGCCGCCCTGCTTGAGGGATTCGGCTGCGCCTTCGAGGAACTTCTCCAGCGAACGCATCTCGGCGTTAACCTCGATTCGGAGTGCCTGATACACCTTGGCGAGGAACTTGTGTGAAGCGAACGACGGCAGGGCGTCTGCAATGGCATTGTCTAGGTCATCTGTGGTGAGGATGGGGGCCTTGCTGCGGGCTGCCACAATCAGGGCTGCCACCTTGCCGGCATTTTCAACCTCTCCGTAGATTCTGAGGATTTTCTCAATGTCGTCTTGCGTATACGAATTGACAATGTCCGCTGCAGTAGTTGCGCCCTGCGCGTTCATCCGCATATCGAGTGGTGCAGAGTAACGGAATGAAAATCCGCGCTGCGCCGTATCAAACTGGTGTGACGACACTCCCAAGTCTGCCAGAATGCCGTCGAGCCCTTCGGGAGATTCCAGAAGGGTGTAGTTGTGTATAAATCTGAAATTGTTGTGAACCAGAGTGAACCTGGTGTCGTCAATGGCGTTTTCCAGTGCATCTGCGTCACGGTCAAATGCAATCAGCCTCCCGTCGGGATTCAGTCTGGACAGAATCTCTGCACTGTGGCCCCCGCCGCCAAATGTGGCGTCGGCGTAAGTCCCGCTGGGGTTGGTTATGAGGTTGGAAACGCTCTCTTGGAGCAATACTGGTTTATGATACACGCCTGCAGTCCTCCTATCTATTGCTCAGATAGGCTTTCTGCAATGGCAATGAATTCATCGTTGGAAATTCGGCCTTGCTCAAATTTTTCCTTGGCCCAGATTTCAATCTTGAAATCATTGCCGGAGAAAACCACCTCTTTGGTTACACCTATTGCATCCAAGAGTTTACGCGAGATGGTGATGCGGCCCAGTTTCGGGTCTGGCTCAACCACATCACGGTCACGCATATATTCCCTCCAGAAAGTTGCGTGTTTGGGGTTGAATAAATTGAGCTTTGACTTCACTTCTGCACTCTGCTTCTCCCATTCCTCCATTGTGTACATCTCCAGGCACGGGGAGAAGAGGTCCTTTTTGACGACAAACCTCATGTCACCACCGGCGGGCAACACTCCCTTGAGCGGCGAGGGGAAGACCATTCTCCCCTTGTCGTCAATCCTGGAAGTGTATTCGCCGATAAATGTTACCATAATTCGTATTACGCAAGTGCTACAAAGGTAGTAAAATTTTTCCACTTTCTTCCACTTATTTACAAAATTTTCCACAAAGTTTTCAACACGGGGATTTTGGGCCGTTAAAAACTTTTACTAATCGTAAATTATCCGTTGAGTAAAACGTGTAAAAAATCCGTACACGGAAGTTTTTACGTTTTTTAATGCCCTGCATTTTTCTTTTTCCGATATTGTCCGCAAAAACATTTGCTTATGAAGATCATGGATATGTGTGAGGCCGAGCGTCCTCGTGAAAAAATGCTCGACAAAGGTCCATCCGCCCTTAGTGATGGAGAACTTCTTGCGATTCTTATGCGTACCGGCAGCAAGGGGGAGAGTGCCATAGAGTTGGCGCAACGCCTGCTTGGGATGGTCGACGGCAGCCTGTCACGCCTTGGCTGCATGACCACAGTGGAACTGTCCAAGGTAAGGGGCCTTGGTGATAGCCGTGCCTCGGCCGTGGTGGCCGCCCTGGAACTAGGCCGCCGTTTCCTTCTGGAAGAGAGCCAGGTGCTTAAGCAGCCCGTACTTACTTCGCGTATGATTTTCGACCTGATGCTGCCATTGATGAAGGGCCTTCAGCAGGAAGAGAACTGGATCGTGTACCTGAACAGTAACCTGTATGTCATTGGTAAAGAGAAACTTACNGTGGGTAACGGGGTCAGTACGGTCATTGACCACCGCCGCATCGTCAAGTCGGCCCTGGACCGTGGCGCATCCTCGCTCGTGATGGTGCACAACCACCCCGCAGGCAACCCCCACCCCAGCACCGCCGACGCCCGCGAGACCGACTCCCTCCGCCGCAGCCTCAACGCCGTCGGCCTCAGCCTCAACGACCACGTCATCGTCTGCGACGACCGCTTCTACTCCTTCGCCGACGATCGCCTCTATCGTGCCTAAAAATTCTGTATTTCAAAATTTATTGCCTTAATTATTTAATATTTCAAAATTATGTGTAACTTTGTAACGTGTTTAGCGAGATGAAAGTAATAAAGAGAAAGCAATTGGTGGACTTTTACAATCTACCAGGGAGAGAGGATTCCGAGAGGGCATTGTTGCGGTGGTACCAATTGGCTTCGGAATCGGAATGGAGACACATAAACGACATTAAGAACGATATACTTTCCGTTGACTATGTTGGTAATAAAAGGTATGTCTTTAATATATGTGGTAATAAGTACCGTTTGGTTTGTAAAATTAACTTTAATAACCAATATATTTTTATACGTTTCGTGGGAACTCACAGTGAATATGATAAAATAGATGTCAGAAATATATGAACAAGAATATTGACTTGGAAGAACTGCAGTATCAGTACGCCAGCAACAGGATTGAAGAACTGATACACATAACTGATAGCCAGGACGATGACTATAGCAAGGAGAACATCGAACTGTCCATCATGTCAGATGTTGTTTGGAATTACGAGCAGAAGCACGTGCAAATGCCAAGCCTTACCCCCGCGCAAATGCTTGAGGTCACCATGGAAGAACTAGGACTTTCTCAAAAGGAGGTCGCTAAAAGGGTGGGCATAAGTCCCTCAAGGATAAGTGATTATGTTAACGGTAGGGCAGAACCTACCCTAAAGGTTGCCGCCCGTCTCTGCAAGGAACTTCACATTCCGCCAGCAATTATGCTGGGAATCTAGTCCCCATTCAGATTTCCGCAAAGGATTGCCATCGAAAACGGCCACTGGGGCCACTCCAGTAGAACAAAACGAGAAATTACCCCCGGTTTGCCATGCCAGACCCCCGTCAGTGGCACTTTTCCTTGGCAATCCCTGACGGAAATCCCAACAATAAAAAAGACCGACTATTAAAGCCGGTCTTTTTTGTGGGGTGCGATGTGGGGCTCGAACCCACGACAACCAGAACCACAATCTGGTGCTCTACCAACTGAACTAATCGCACCGTGTTGGGAGTGCAAAGGTACGAAAATATTTTAACGAAACAAGAATCAACGGCTAAAATTGTTATCTTTGTACGATTTTTAAAAACCTTAACTATGGCTCGTGAAATAAAGTTCTCCCTTGTCTATAGGGATATGTGGCAGTCTTCGGGCAAATATGTACCCCGCGTAGACCAGCTTGTAAGGGTAGCTCCCGCAATTATTGATATGGGTTGCTTCGACCGTGTGGAAACCAATGGTGGAGCATTTGAGCAGGTGAACCTGCTGTTCGGCGAAAACCCGAATGTGGCAGTACGCCAGTGGACAGCGCCTTTCCACAAGGCGGGAATCCAGACCCACATGCTGGAGCGTGGACTTAACGCCCTGCGTATGAACCCGGTTCCTGCAGATGTGCGCGAACTTATGTTTAAGGTAAAGAAGGCCCAGGGTACCGACATCGCGCGCTCGTTCTGCGGCCTTAACGACCACCGTAACCTCAAACTTAGCGTAGAATACGCCAAGAAAGCTGGTATGATTTCCCAGGCTGCACTTTCCATCACCCACTCACCGGTACATACCGTTGAATATTATATGGGTGTGGTTGACAAACTCGTAGAGTACGGTGCCGACGAAATCTGCCTCAAGGATATGGCTGGTGTTGGTCGCCCTACATTCCTTGCCGAGCTTACCGCAGACATCAAGAAGAAGTACCCGCATATTATCGTGCAGTATCACGGCCATAGTGGTCCAGGCTTCTCTCCCGCATCAATGCTGGAGGTTGCCCGTGCCGGTGCCGATTACCTTGATGTAGCCGTTGAGCCTCTCTCTTGGGGCAAGGTTCATCCCGATGTAATCACAATCCGCGAGATGCTTCGCGAGGATGGTTTCCTCGTTAAGGATATTAATATGGACGCGTACATGCAGGTACGCGCGCTCACGCAAGAGTTCATCGACGACTTCCTCGGCTACTGGATTAACCCTGCCAACAAGGTAATGACCTCATTACTAGTTGGTTGCGGCCTTCCTGGTGGCATGATGGGATCCATGATGGCCGACCTTAAGCCGTTCCTTGGCGCAATCAATGCCGCAGAGCGCGCTGCAGGCCGTCCCGACATGACCCTCGATACCCTGATGGTAAAACTCTTCGACGAGGTGCAGTATGTATGGCCCCGCCTGGGATATCCGCCACTCGTAACCCCGTTCAGCCAGTATGTT
>Ga0065711_1032864_pt1 | contig 26532 bp, 17 predicted proteins | sample Hoacrofraction12_FD_59098 | JGI IMG/M metagenome (GOLD analysis project Ga0065711, IMG submission 59098) | Hoatzin crop microbial communities from Cojedes, Venezuela - Epithelial fraction 12 v2 (version 2) | ecosystem: Host-associated > Birds > Digestive system > Esophagus > Crop | place... | reverse complement strand
AAAAAAAAAAAAAAAAAAAAAAAACGACCCTGAAGAAATCCTTCCCACACACTTCACTAACCAGAAGCAAAACTTCTGCTTGTTGAGATTTCTATCTCATCAAACATGCTTCCTGAGACAAGGTTCCACTTAGTTCTTTCATTGCTCAGCGTACCAGCACCTCTTTTCTTGCTCTGGCCTCCAAACCACTCAAGGAACTCTCTCTGAGCAGGATCATGTCCCCGAATTCTGTCAACTAGCGCTGAGAGGGAACTGAAATTATTCTACAAGGACAGGATTTGGGGAAGGCTTGGGAAATGTGACTCGTTTCCCTAAGCTGGGGGCAAGCCAGGAATTTAAATGAACAAGGCCTGGCAGGGAACCAAGTGCACAGGATTTTGCTGATATATCGTCTGCCTTTTAAGACTGAAGAAACAAAGCTGGCATAAGCTATTATCTTCCCACGTACAGGACTGGCATTTTACACAATCTACACTGGGTTAAGGTGTGTGTATATATCATATACCTACTTATATCCTTTCTGGAGGTTAATTCTCTAGCTGTTATCTGATGGTGTTTTTTTAATTTGTATTTTTAACTGCTTACTTACAAGGAGTAAGTTGAAAATTAAACAACTCGCTTAGATACACTATGGCTTCTGAAGTTCCTAAGTGCTTAACAAACACTGCAGAATGCATCTTTAAAAAATAAAAAAAAACCCCAAACCAACTTGTGTTGTGATTATCTTCCATCTCGCAACATAAATAAAGATAGGGTGCATATTGTGCAAATGCACTTATAATCTAAACTTGTAGTGACATAACATCACTGATAATCTTAATTCAGAATGGAACTAGAAACGGTACAGCAAGAGTAGTGCTTGGGGAGAAAACAGAAAAAAAGCACGCTGACAGAAGTGAGGGTGAAATCAAAGAATGATCAACAGGACTGTTCTCTAACTGGGGGTCACCTTCTCAATGCTAAAATTTGTCCTGCTGATATCTCTTCTCCTCTGCCCACCTGAATTCTTCTGACACTTCGCACATTTAATCTCATTTCATGTTTTTTGTCATTCAAAAATTTCTCTTATTTATTAGTCTTATACATGCAGTTTATGATCCCTGCAAAATTTGATGTCTGCCTGATGCTACTAACTGCTGTAAATTGGGTCATTAAATATTCCAGCACTTAATACCAAAGATCTTGTTTTAATCCAAACCAAGCACTAGAAAATTATGGTTTCGGTGATCTGCTCACTACATACCGGTAGCCTTATCAAAGACGCTAATAGCTACCATTAATTCACTGAGAATGCTTGTGCTACAGAAAAATACTACCGTGGTGAGCAAGCTATGAGTTGAATGTTTCCTTTGAGTAAATTTAAACACTTCATCTTGTTCAACTCCATTAGTATAGAGGAATGAGTGGAGAGGTAAATCTGGCAGAAGCATCTCAACAGAATGTTTTATATCTTGCGCAGGTCTCTCTCTCACCTGACTTTGTTTTAGCATTGAGACGTTTTGTTAGACATTCCTGATGAACAAACTGCAGGATTCCCGCACAGCCGCGTGGCTCTAGCAGTGGATTTGTAAGAGAACCTCCAGCAAACTGACAGATATGGCACTGATCTTCCTTCTCTGAGTCACCTGCCAGAAGACTATTAAGACAGAACAGAAGAAATCAAACACTGCTCTTGGCAAAGTCTACAGCTAAATAATGGACAGTATCTTTGCACTGATGTTCCAGGATTTGGAGAGATTTTACTAAGGACCTTTATCACATGGTAGTGACCTGAAAGTATAATATCCAACAGTTCGTTAGAGCCAATGTGTACCTTAAAGCTGATAAATGTTCAAAAGGAGAACCTTATAGTCCTAAATCCGCTTTTATGTTTTTGAGTAATCCAAACGATGCGTTGCTGAGAATTGTACAGCCACTGTGCTTGCAGAAGAGTGAGTGTGTCTGAATACTGCCTATCAAGCATGAGAGGAGGCATCTGCTGAATACTCCCCCCTCTCAGCTGTGTTGGCATTGCATGAGTTTTGAAAATTTGTCCCAAATGGCTTGCTTGTTAGAAACCTTTCTAGATTTGTGGTGATGCAGGGGAAGTTCATTTCTTGGTGAAGAGTAATATTTTAACCAAACAGGAAAAAAATGTTGTGTTATAAAATATTTTAATGGTTTTGTATTTATGACTGATGGATAAAAACATGCAAAGTACTTACTGATTATGATCTAGTGCTTTTTGCGTGAAATCTGATGAGCAGATTGGGTTCCTGTTTAACAAACGGAATACTAAACAACAAAAAAGTTGAGCCTTGGGTTGGACTCAAGGTTAACTAATAGTGTAAAAATATGGAAATGGAAAAGCAATTTATGACTTTATCATTTCACACATTCAAACCTTAACCACGTGGGGTTACATCTCCATCCATAACTTTGCCTACTAATACCTCTAGGTGGTACATATATACCACCTCAGAAAACCACACTCTTCAAGTTAATGTCACCAGTGGAATGTTGGTTTGTTTATTTTTCCCCCCTCCCTCCCCCCCCCTTCTCGCTATGATTTGGTTTGCCTAAATGTTTTGTGTTGAGAAAGAAGGAAAAGGCTTTTGTCTGAAAGCTGGAATAACAGGAGACCTGTTTATCTGTAGAGCTTTCAGCGTCTTTCTAGTCTGCCCTTTGGTTATCTTTTCTCCCATTTTCTGGCATGTGTCCCCCTAAATTTCTCGGACAGAACGGGTACCATTACTAACTCCAATTAAGTCATCAGAAGACTGAGGAAACTCAAGAGAAGGGGGGCTTCTGGTTGGCATAGCAGGAAAGATGAATATTTACAACCTTTCAGTGTGAAATAGGCAAAACCTCTAGATGTTCCTTCCATCTAAATTGTTACTTCAACGCAGTGTGGCATCCCCAGTTTTGAGTTTCCTTAACTTTTGAAGAGAGAAGTTTTATTCTGAGACTTCTACCTAGCCGTCTGCCATGTCCCCTGGGATAGCTGACAAACTCTGAAATACCGACAGTTGGTTTATTTGCAGTGAAACGGGGAACAGAAATGCTTTTCCTGATAGCATCTCTGAATCTAATTGTTTAAGCAGTTCCCTGAGACAGGGCGAGCAGCTTGTTGATTACAATGAGCAGCAGGGAAACCTATTGCTCCTTCGTTCTGCCTTTATTTGAAAGAAAGTCAAAGAAATTACCGTATTTAGATCACAGATTGAAAATAGGACGAGCAAACAATTAAAAATAACTTTGACGAGCAAAGCTTCGTCTCCTAACTTGAACTGCTGATTATGGCTAGAATACATAAAGAAGCTGAGCTTGAAGGACTTGGGACTGGTTAAATGGGATCTATCCCAAAGAAAGGCTGTATAAAGGAGTGAAAGGGCAAGTTCTATGACTATGCTATTAGCCATCTATACCAGTGCCCAAAGAGCACACTTGTGGGTTGTGGTGGACTCTGTCATGCTAAGGAATCTATTTTTTGCCTCCAACACTGTAGCAATAAAACCCACAAATCTCCCTCCCATCTCTGCCCAAGAAAGCTTGGTTAAAGCTTCAGTGGTGCTTATTAATGTTCAGGAATAAAGCAACTGAGTGTGTGACTTGTAGAAGAGGTATCATGATGCAAACACCATCTGCTTTTTGAAGTGGTTTTCAGTGTCTCTAGCAGACCCAGCTCAAAGTCACACGTGAATGATAAAGATGGAGATATAGATGGAAGAACTATTAACTTATTTTTGTATGTTTCCAACTCCATAGAAAACTTCAAAGAGGAAAAATGTAGCCCTTCCTTTACAAAACAAGCCAAATATCAAACCAACCTATGACAAAAATAGCACTCTGAAATCTACGCTCGTTGTCACTTAGCTATAGTGCAGTTTCTTGCAATTCATGAGCTAGCTATCATGTTCATGTATAATTCTAGGGTTTGCATATACATTGATTATATTCCTCACCTTTCGTGTTAAGTTTCTGTTCATCTGCCTGTGGTCTCTTCACTGCCTTTGTGCTAGCTGAATAGGAGATCATTGTGTCACTTATTGTATTACTTTGGTTTTCTAAATAAGGCACCACCAGGGAAGTCAATGGCAACTGATCATGCAAAACACAAGGAACATGAAGATCAGGAGTGAATCTTGGCTGGAAGAATAAAGAGATGAAGACCTAGGTGAACTGCAGTTTTACTTGACGTAGGAGGCACCACTGGGAGATGAAATGTGCCAACCATCATTGATGCTGTCCAGCAAGCTGCTGTCTTCATGTATATTGTGAACAGGCAGTGAAGAATCAGAACTTTCTGAAGTAGAAGAAGAGTCCCTGTAGCGTATAAAGGACAAGGGTGTATGCATATTGAATGTTAAACTATCATCCAAATCCAGTGTTTGTGGAGAATATGTTGCTGAGCTCCAGTCTGCTGAGGACTCGGGTCTGCATGCAGACTGAGCGGAGGATCCTGGGCTGTTAGGTGCAGAGTCCAGCAGCGGTCTGGGAACAGTCGACAGAACTGGCCTAACAAAGCTGCCATGGCACTTCTGCTTGCTTTCGCAAGAATGCCATTCTTTGCAATAAATATGGGCTCTAGCCCTGTTTCTGTAATTAAGGTTATTAAACATCTTTTGAATACATGAATTACTTGCCCTATCTTCAAATTCAGAATGATCTGTGTCTTCTGAACAATTCCCATCTGGAGGGTATAATTTGTCACTGTCCTTTGCTTCTCTCCGCTGTAGTTCTACAGTGGTGACCATCATTCTGTGCTCTCTCAAAGGCCAATGGGAAGATTTACCTCGTCTTGATGACGCATTTTTGTCATTTCCACTTTCTTCCAAGCTATGTCACTCACCTTGTGCTGAACATATTTCAATAAATTTATTCCTGTGTCCCAGAATACTGGGGAATTGGCTAATGCTCAGGGAAAGCCTTTTCTTTAACTGACTGCCGTCTTCTGTATCTCCATTTCTTTAAAAGAACAGAACAAAAGCTTTACCCTCTGGACCTAAAAGGGGCTCTTCTGTGGTGCAGCAGGGATGAACCATTCAATTCGTTTGCTATGGAGGACCCGATAGTTCCCTGAAAGATCAATGTGGATGACTGAGTTAGAGATGGCTGAGCTTGTGCCTGTGCTGGAATAATTCCTGTTTTAGATTTTGTCTCAAGGCCTCTGTGATCTAGACTGAAGCTAGAGGACTGTGTTATACTCCTCCTCCTTTGAAATCGCTTCCTGTTTTCAACTGCAGTTTCACTTGATTTTCTTGCACCATCTTGTTGAACTCCAGGATCTGCATTCAACAGTAAAAAAACAAAAACTCTCAAAATACTGTTTTACTTTTGTATTGAGTGTTTAGCACAAATTTGGAGTGGCTTAAGAATATTATCCTGGTATTGATATTGTAGCACGGTCAGTTATTGGTAATTCTATTTCTAGTACATTTCTTGTTAACAATATGAATTTATTCATGAACTTCTCTAGAATGCAGACAGAAAATCAATACTGCTTGTCTGGTAGGACGTGTGTAGGAACATATGCAGAACGCTAATAGATACTACTAAATGACAGAGTGGCACCTAGAAGGCCAGTTAGTATTTACCTCTTTCCTGGAATGCGTTCGGACCCACCTGGGCCTTGCTTTGTTGAACACGTAGTTTCAGAAAAAAACACCTCTATGTGAGCAATGGGAACTGCATTGCCAGCTTGTCCGGGGGTTTTTGTTGTGTAAAGTAAGAGATGGGATTTTCAATTTTCAGAATTTTATCTCACTTGCTTATTACACAGCAATGTAAACTTTCAGTAAGCACTTTGATCTGCCCCAGTTTGAATGTGAAGCTGAGCTGATTTTTTTAGCGTGTACTTTGGGGGAGGTCTGCTGCTTGTTCTAATCCTCAAGGGCACCCTGCAACAGAACTCACTGTGTGTTACCATTTATACCCAAACCGATATGTTATGGTAACAGAAAAAACACCAACTTTTAGGGATTCTCTTTATTATCTTACAAAAAATGTCGCATAAAACATTAGGAAATGTGATAAATTTCATGAGATGACTGCAAGTCATATCTTCTTGTTTAGCATAAATATAGAAGTTGGCTGGGTAAAACCAGGCTGCTCATGCTGCATGATAGCTTACTGCCCTCTCAGCAAGGGAGAGGCAGCCTCCCTTCTTGTGTCTTCTTGGGGAACTGCCTCACGCAGCACAATCTTTAAACCACAGGAAAGAATATAACTTACAGGTAGGGAAAATAATCTCTCTGACAGACTGATTTAGTTGTGGGTTACATCTCTCCGATCAAACCCACGCTACTGCTCGGGTCGACTACGCTGCTGTTCTTGCTAGTGTGGAATTACAGCCTACAGGATCCTCCCAGCCGTGCGTTATCCCTTGGCTGTTAAGTGCGCGTTTGCCTTTTATCCCAAGGAGATATTTGAACTACTGTTCTGCTTGGGCTGTCCGCTCATTCATACAGCATATTTTTAAATTGCTTGGGGCTGCTTTATCATGTTTTTTCTTGTTGCATGGGTGCACTTGAATGTATTTGTTTCCAACTTCCAATTGTAAAGCAGTTTTAAAAACGTGTCCTCTATCTGCGATTGCCATCCCATATTTTACTGTGGGTATGTCCTGCTCTCTGCTGTGTCAAGTAAACTGCTTTTACTGTGAGAAACTGTGCAGAAACTTAGGAGCAACTAAGAATTCATGAAGACATGGTGCAGAAGGCAACATTTCCCATTAAATTTAGTTTTTCTTGTACTTCTTTTGGTCTACTATACACTGAAATGTGGGCTAGATAACAAATATTTTACCTCTAACTCCAAGGCATCATAAAAAAAAAAAAAGAGTAAACTGGAGCCATAGCAGTCTCATTGCTCTTGAGAAGTTGGAGTATTTATTTCTCTTCTTCAAAACAAGATGTTTACTCTCTAGATAGCAATTTGAGAGTTCCTGAAGTCGATGAAAGCAGTAATTCCAAGGTGGTGACACCAAAAAAAAAAAAAATATGACTGTGTTATTTCTCACAGTTGCCTCATTGCCTGTGGCTGCAGCAGAAAGAGAGCCCTCCTGGCCCCAAACAAGTTTCAGACAGAAAATATAACTAGTACTCAGGACCCTCGAAGGGAAGATAAGATGGCTGGGTTCAGTTTTGTGCTGTGCTAAAACTTCTCCTATATAAATCACTTACTGTGCCTTAGCTTTTCACTCAAATGTAAACAAACATACCCACGGGTGCCATAAAGATGAACTCGTTGAAATGGTGGAGGACAGTCAGACACAGATTGAGGGGCAGGTAAGTATGTAAAATCATCAGGCAAGCGTGCCTGCATGCACGTTAAGTATGTCAGAGAGAAATAAAAGGTGAAGATAAAATATATTAGGAATATGATGGGCAAGTAGGTGAATATTATCCTCAGTCTAAAACAGTATGAAAAGAACAGACGGGAAGGCCGCAGGGACAGGCCTTGAAGATAAACTTTCCTTCGAACTACTCGTTTCTGAAAAATTAAAGGGAAGTTGGAGTTTGTTCCCTACAGACAAACAGCAAGATACATGCATAAAAATATGAGTTGATAGTAATATTTAATTTTGTTTTATTTCTCTGCTGCTCTCTATGTATTAATTTTTCTCCCCTGTCTGGAAGGACAACTGGTCCTACTCTGCAAATGGCTGGCTGACTAAGTAACGGCAGCACGTTACTCGGGAGGCTCCCTGCTGGTGTGAGCGAAGTTTTGAAAGGAAATAAGATTTTGTCCTTACACAGTTACAAGATCAGGGCACTAGTTAATTTTAACTATACTTTTTCCCCAAATACCTGAGGCCTATTTTCTGTTCTAAAGTAAGTCAAAGACATGAAATAATGCTGATGTAAGTGGGATTACGTCAGACCTACATGAATGCACACTTAAATGGGTTTAACCTTAATTTAAAAATACTTATTTTTGCTGAATGGTGTTGGGTTGGAGTTAGTGGAATGCAATGTGTAGTAAATCAGAATTAGGAAAGGATCTATTCCATTTCCTCTCTAAAATTTAAAAAAGCCAACACATTGAGTCTTGAATATTCAGTGGCATCCTTGATTGTGTGGAGAGCCTCAGTTTAATTAGACGTGTCAAGAACAGCATCAAAATAGTTTTGTGTTTATGCTATTTCTACAGCGATAGAAACCTGCAAAGATGGTCATTCCTGCAAAACTGTTTCTCTGTCTGTCTGGGCCTGGTTTCTGTCTCCAGAGACGTAGCCGTGTTCCCACAGTCTCCCTCAAGAAGACAGAAACCGTCCATCTGCTATGATATTTAGTGAATAATCTTTGTTCTATAAATATTTGAAGATTTGTGCTTAAAAATGGAATATCACTTTAAAAAGCAACTTGCTGGCATACATGCTGACTGACTTCACTGAAAGAATAAACTGATTAGCTAATCCTGGCAAACTTCATATTGTTTCCTGAGAATCTACTCATACACATTGTTAAGTTGGAATTTGTTTAACGGCTGCTATGTAAATCATGGAGGATTTAGTTGTTGGTTTGATAAAATTAACTATGAAAAGTAACTCTTTTATTTTTCTTTTAATTTTAAACACAAATAGCTTGTTTTAAATTACCCTTCTTATCTCAATCAGCTGCAAGTTGCATGGAATATGGATCCTGTTCTCAATAAAAGCCTAGTGAACATGACTGCAAATCTTTGCCTGCACCCTGCAGGAACAGCATGATGGGGAGATGTGCTTTATCTCTGGCCTTTGATCCTGTGCTTCACGATTAACTGAAGGGCATGTCTGCATAGTCTGCAATTCCTTACTCCTGAAGTAATTGTGGGGGTCCTGAACAATGCCACTAAGCTGTTTCACTTAATTCACTACGACAAAGTTTACAGTTACAAGTGTAATTCCAATGTAAACTTTCCTTTGTGTGGCAGTTTAAAAATTACCTAAAAATGCAAGCATGAACTCTGTTTTGAAAGTTTTTTGTTATTAAACTGTTTGTTTATATGAAGAAAATAAAGCAAAGTAATGTGAGTATAATTAAATTACAAAGCATTTATCCAGCTCGCTATTTCTAATAATGGGACAAATGACTCGATTTCACGTACCCAGTACTCACTTGAGGTGACTTCATTTGGGTCAAGTACACTTTTCTTGACTTTTTTTAAGCTAATGTTGTGTTTCAACTTCTGTTTGACTGCTATATTTTCTATAATAGGAAATTTAAGGCCTGGTCTGTTCCCAGAAGATTTGACGACAGACCCACGTTTGCTTCCAGAAGTCTCATTTGTGGAGATCTAGAAAAGAAAAAGAGGTGAGTGAACATCATCAACTCTGAGGAAAAAACATTTGCAATAGAAGTAAAGCAGTATAAGAACAAATCTTCTAAATAGCAGGAAGAAAACACATGGGCCATCCATAAACAGAAAAACACTTTCTCCTGCTCTTCTCTCATCTCTTCCCAAAGTTGTTTAACGTGTACTAAAATCAAATTTTTTTCCACATAACATACTATGTTCTTCTATTTTTTTGTTTGGGATTCTTCATTATACAAATCAAGGCCTTCTGTTAAAAATCTTTACTCTATTTTGCAGATGACTTGCCAGAGTGATATCACTGTTACAAGAATAAAACTGAAAGCTGTGATTCTGTAATGTAAGTACCAACATGACATAAACAGATATAGGAGTGAATGTTTCCAGTTCGGTTTATTAGATCTGTTAACTTGCAAGTCTAATTTGGACTTGTGACCTTCTGCATGTTAATATCATCAGGGGAACTACAATGAGAGCCATTCAAACCAAGTCATGGTGGTTCAATTATGAAACACTTCATATGTTCCTGTTCCACAAAACAATTCTGCCTTCTGTATTCCAGAGGACAGGCATGACCTTTGTCGTTATGATGTTAGCATTTTTCATTTAGATGTATCTGTTTGTCAATAACACTCAGAAATTAATTCTGATCTTCAAAAATTCCTTGTAAAGAGATAAAACAGTAACTTTTTGTTACTGGATGTTCAAATATCAATACCAATATTGAGTTCTCAAGACTGAAAATAGTAATTTTCAAATGAACACATCCCAACAATGCTTATGCAGCTTAGGGTTAAGAATAGAACAAGCTCCTGGAGATAATACAGCTTCATTCTGGGAGCAGCTACACTTGAAGCATGAAGTCTAGACTAATGTGCAAAGAAAAGTGGAATAGGTAATGTACTGCTCTTTCAACATTTAGATTTAAAAAGCTATGTTAATCAAAAGCAAAAAAAAAAAAAAGGAAAATAATGTAATAAACTTTCATGTGCATCCAACTTCTACCAATCAGACCAACATGTTTACATAATTTGGCTCAATATCTTTGGACACACAGAAAAAGCTTAAAGAAGCAGCACGTTACATGTTGAGACAAGGGCTTATTGGTGGAGTCATATAAATACTTACCAGATTATGTCTGATTACATTTACCTGCTTCGTGAGCATAACACTGCTCTGGATTTTTCTAAAAAGCCATAATTGACAGTAAAATCCTTTTTTCAGAGGTTTGTGTAAGATTAGTAACCTAACATTCCCCAATATAAGCATGTTAATCTTACTTATATTAATCAAATGCTATAGGGAACTCCTAAAGCCTTTTTTTTTCTTGCAGATTCAGAAAGTTCATGTGTAGCACTGGTAAAAATTAGATGTGCATTCATTTCCTGAATGATCATGGGATTAAAAAGAAATAAATTTCCTACTACATATATCTGCATAGGGGGAGAGGAATGTAAAAATGGCTCAAATACAGACTAAGAAGATAGTCTTAATTTTAATAGCAGTAAAGGGTTTCTTTCCCACCTTTCAGAGATCTTTGGTACAGTGAGTTGGAATAGAATGTGCAAGAGGAGGATTTGGGTTTTGTTTATGTGTACATAGAAAGATCGAGCCGAAGAGCTGTAGCATGTACCAACATATCCATTACTCACAATCTGGCAAACTCTGTATCAATGTAATCTTCCTTTTGCGTGGTATAAGGAAAAGATGGCTCAACTCTCATTAGAAAGAAAGAAGGAAAACTGCTGTGGAGGAAGATAAATGCCTAACGATCTAGCTAAAAAGCTAGTGTATTAGCTGAGATTAGTAACCAGAGAGCAGCACGGTCCTGTTGGGCCACTGTCAGCGTGGTGATAAATATGAAAGCATCTCAGAATGATAATCAATATTGTTGTTAATTTTTCCTGAAGTACCGTCTCCTAAGATCTCTCTGATCTGATTCTGCCAAGTACTTTCCTGATTATAATTGTTTTCTGTAGTAACTTCTGTATTTTAATGAAGATTATTTCATTAAGCTGTGTCACAATTGTACTTTCAACATGGTGCATTGTTTGTTAGTAGTACAGCAACATTTCAGTCAGAAGCAGAAAATATTTTGTCCTCCAGATTAGTAAACTGTTCCCGGTATGTTTTTAAAAAAATATTGCTATGACACATCTTGCAAACCTCATACTAGAAGTTTAGAGGAAAAAGTACCGCAGCGAAAAGGATTAGCATGCCATTATTGTGACGAAATCAGAACCTAGGAGATTAATTTTATATGATTTTTTAATTTCATAGAATTTCCATCTTACTGTGTCATTGATAGTTGGTAAAGAAGGCCAGTTTTCTTAAGACTATTCAGATAAATTTCTATTTTTCACTTCATTCTTGGAATATTATTTCATTTTTTTTCCAAGAAGGAAAGGATATTATTACTATTTGCTTGCAGGTAGGACAGCAGTGGTGGAGATAACCATCCAATCTTATACCCCACAGATCATCTATAGAGGCCAAAGCACTAAGGCAGAAAGTGAAAGCAGCTTGTTGAAAGGTAACGCTCCGTAGCAGCAGTAGAACCTAAATACAACATAACCTTTCCCAAGTAAATAGTATTGCTGCCACTGAACTCACAAAGTCATTGCTTTCCAACTTTATTTTTCGATTATTTGTGCTGTGTAGTGTTGGTTTGGTTGGAGAATATTTTGTTTGTTTTATGTGCAGTTTTTGTGGTCTAAATATCATAATTTGGAAAGACAGTCATATCTTCTTTAACTACTCTGAAGGGTGGTGTGTTTGCCACAATGTTAACAACTTGTTCAATGATTAACTGCTGATCATAAGAACTGTGCACATTTTCTTCACATTTTATTTTTGTAACTTAAGCTTTCACCCACAGATCTTGCTCTCTGGCAAGTAAAACAGCTAAGAACAGATAGCTTCTCTTTATGCAGGTTCTCCACAAACTGGAAAGCTAACCATAGGGATTAAGTCTGGGTTTAAATGTGTTGTTGGTACCAAAGCAGGTCTTTACAACACCCTACTGTAGCTTCACTTTTCTATTTAAACATCTCAGAAAAGTCTGGTTCTTCACTGTTGCTCGCTGCTGCGGGGCCAGAGGTCTCCTTCAAAGCGTTTGATGCTGTTTCAAAGCTTTGGACAATAGGGTTATAAGTTTGAACGGTCAGTGATGTGCCGTGTAATTTATTGTAGCATATGGTACAAATGAGGATGGAAAGTCCCTAAAAGCTACATGTGCTCAGTTGCTAGCTTGGGGTATAAGCTTTAGCCAATAAAGACAAATAATTATGTTCTGTATTCTCAGATTAGAAAATAAGAACCACATTATTCAGCTTTAAAATTATTTAGATTCTTTTCTCAGGGGCATTGTAATTGCTTTCTTTTTATCCAGATATTTTTAATGTTTGTTTAAGCTGAGACCATAAAGTGTGCATAATCTTCTAATCTCACAGTCCATTTTAACATACTTAGTTCCACTGTTTTAATTCCACTTGGCTTTCAATTCTGGATAAAAATTATAAACACCATATTTCAGAATGTAGAAGCGAGACACCAATCTTTGTGTTAGGGGGAGATTTATTTTTGTTTCAATTCCCTGTTGGCAGCAAATAGAGCAGAACAAGAACTAGAGGGAGCTGTTGTTCACAAATAATTCACAAATGAACTCCATTATCATTATAAATTAGAAAACTACTCTTTTCACGGCGGGGAGGGGGGGAGTACTGTCTAATATATGTAGCAATAGCGTGGAGGAGAAGACAGATAATTAAGGCAGAAATACGGACTGCCTGGTCTAATGGAAGCACATACATAACCTTCATTAGGGAGAAAGAGCGGGAAGCAAAGGTGAGGGCAAGTGAATGACTGAATTAATCTGTCCTGTGGTTTAGAGGTATAAATGGATACATTTTCATTCAGTTAGCAATGCACTAAACACTCTCACTTTTGAAACAGCAGAACAAACACATAGACAAATACTATACTTGGAAATTAAAAATACTGAAGCTTTGTTTGGTAAAGGAATGATAAACCTGCAGACAGCTCCATTCATTGTGAGGCTACTTCTAGCTCAATAACTAGAAGAAAGCTTATTTAATAAACTGAAATGTTTCTTCTAGAAATTGGTATCAAACAATCTCAATCCTCACCAAATAGTTTCAGAGTCAGATAAAGAGAAATATCTGGAGGGTAAACTTTGTTTCATGAAAAGCTGCATGATGTAAAAGAATTATCATGTAGTATAATACATGAAATACGTACAAGCCAAATATATTTGTTGGCAAAAAATTCCTTTGGCATACTGAAGTAAAACATCCACATATTCCAGGGGTTATCTGGTAAGGCCCTTGTGAAACTCGCCAGTCGTCATCTCACTCTGGACCACTGTCTGTCATTCGCTTCTAATCATAAAACAACTGTGAATTTGCTCAGTTCACCACCCTTTCCTGTGAAATACTGAGCAAACGTAAGGTATGTTGATACAGTCTTTCAGGGGAAAAAAAAGGCTGGAACTAGCAGATACCGAACCAAGGGAAGTTTGCTTGTGTGTTTCTCTAGAGCCAAGTTCCGTTACACTGGAATGCCTCCTTACCAAAACCAGCATATGCAAACCTTTCTTTACTTTTCACTTGAGAATCTATCTTCAGGAATGCAAAATAGGCTTCATAGAGATTAGCGGTCTTGTTCCGAACTTTATATTTTATTAAAAATTGTAAAATTACAATCTTTGAATATTCCTGCTTCTGTTGATTTTCAGTACTTGCACACAGGAGCAGAACTGCTATATCCCTCCCTTGTCTGCACTGTGCACAGGGCTGAAAGAGTATTTCCAGTCAAGCATTTGAGTAGATGATTGGTATTCAGCAAAGAATTTCCTTGATGTGCTGTTCTGTGCTAGACAGATGGCCTTCGTCTGTCCTGCACCTGAATGAATTCCAGCAACACCACTTTACCTGGGAACCACCCAAACCAATTGAAACACCATTGGTGTCAGGGACTGACCAGGGGCAAGAAAAACCTTCTAGGTAAATAGTTCTCAGATCCACTTTTGTCACTGATTGATTGCCACTGGAAGACAAAAAAATACCCACCCTAAGAAAGTGTGCCTTATCAAGTGTGACTTACAGGAGTCGTTCAGAGGACACAGGGTGCATCTGCAGTAGCATTTTGTTCAGATTTGGGCCTTGTACTTTTGAAACAACCCCATAGGCTCGACGTACTGTGGAGCAGTCTGGGAGAGTACGCCCTAAAACACCTTTCATGTGAAACTTAACTGGAAGACAGGCTGCAGCTGGTCATTGGCACTCATTCATGTGACCAGCTGGGCAAGAGGCAGAAGTAAAACCTCTTAAAATGCATATAATGTGGATGTCATGTCCTTCACTCCAACTGTTACTCTGTAACTCTGCTTCCACCCGGCTGCATTACTGCCTGGTGAAGATGTAATCCAGAGTTACCCAGAGACCAGTCTAAGATGGTACGATGAACTTCCAGGAAAGTAGGGCCAGTCACAAACCCTTTTCCAACCTTTTTACCAACACCTGAATGCTCTTTTTTGACTTGGTCTTCTCTACTGCAAATCTGTATCATTTATTGGTTTGGGGCAGGAAAATAAAAAAGAGGGTGGGAAAATCAGAACACTGTAGTATGTAATTCTTTTGCTGGAAATATGATGGGAAAAGTCCATGAGTCAGAAGTCATAGCTGTGTATTATTTTGTTCAGCTAATACACTGATGATGGCAGCGTAACAACCGAAATAGAAATGACATTGGTAATTGAGCAGTGTATTCAAATTACTGTCAGAAATATGCATTAAAACCCGAATACAACTATTGCAAAAGCAATGTCACTGAAAAGAGAAAGTGGATGGGAGAGGCATGCACACCCAGCCAAAACATTCACCCATTGTGTGTTTTAATGTTTGCCAAGTTCAAGTAAGATTTCTTTGCTTCATAGAATAGGGAAGCCTGGATCCAGCCAAGGCCAGGTAATGTCCTCTGCATTTGCCAGTAGTATGCATGTTAAGGAATGACTGACCTAAATGTAATGACCTGATTTGAGAACAGACTCAACCACATAAGAGAGTGTTTACTTCATAGACTTAATTTCACATTGCAGAAGACACAGGTTTTGCACATCTGAAACACGGCGACTCATGCCCTCCAGCCCTCTCTGGGAACTATGTCCACGCTCTCTCCCATAACACAGGATGGAAGCAACATCCCATCATTTTACTAAATAGTTTAGTACTCAGACTCCTTACTCTGTACGTAGAAGAACTGGGTTTGTGTGTCCTTTATATGAACGGTCTAGCCACTAGGCTGTTGTTTCTAGAGGGAGGTTCTTAGTTTTTGTACTTACAGTGTTCACTTTGCATGGAGTGCAAACAAATACCGTTAAGGACGAAGTTAAAACAGTTGTAAACTGGCTGTTGGGGACTAGCAAAGTAGTGCAGGGATCTCAGTTTCAGCAGATTGGAACCAAGGTTTCCTCCCCCTTTTTCTGCCTCAGTGAAATTTCCTCACTGAAACTCCATTACCCAGACACGTAGGCTAGGGGAATGGGTAATGTCTGTAGCTCTTGAGAGGGTTTAGGCACAAGTGAGAAATCTGCCCTGAGTGCTGAAGGTACAGCTGGGCAAGGCGAGTATTGTTTAGCTCTCCTGGGAACTTTACTGGGAGATTTAGCCCTTCTTGGCTTTTATTCTCTGGATTGCCAGCTGGCAAATCAATAAATAAAATGGTAATTTCCCAAAGAACTACTTGTGTTAATACACTTTGACCATTTTTCTGATGTCTAAAGTCTATCACACAACTTTCAAGGGTACTTTGGATTAAGATGAGTTCAATGGAACTACCAAATAATGTTTTGGAAAACAGATTAACCTTTGCTGTGAGCCATGTCTGTTCTGAGAAATATCATACTCTGATGAGAGATGCAGCACTAAGTTTTCATGGTTAATGCATTTTAACTCTGAGAATCTCCTTATGGCAATGACAGCAAATGGAAGACAGACTATGAGCAGCAATAAGCACGGATATCCTGATCTCAGCAGATTAAAAGATATTTGGGAAGGATGATGATTGCAGCAGCAGACTCTGCGTTCTTACGATGTTCTTAGGAAAGCGGGTGTCTGGTGAGACAGATGATCGGACACGGTGTACTCTAGTAGCTGATCCTCCTACAGCTGGATAAACCAAGAGGAAGTTCTGGCTGAGGGGGAAGCAATTCACTTTGCAACTCATCTTGTTTGCAGCTACCTAACTTTGAGATCGGGTTAATTTTTACTCATTGGGCTCATACATGTAATGCCTAGTACCGATATAAGATTTTCCTAGATTTTCTATACGAGGAGACCAGAGGATTTCCCTGGTTTATTCTGAATCTCTAAGAAATCTATTTTTCTGTAATTTCTAGTCTGTGAAACATAGTAAACTGGTGGCTGGGAAGGCTTGCATAAAACCCGCATCAAGGAAAAATGTGTGTGTTGTGGCAGCCCCCTCCACCCTGACTTGTTTTCAGTTAAACTCAAAACCAAGCAAAAAGCTTGCTTTTCCCTTGCAGAAAGACAAGTATTAACATAGCTCAATATGCTATATAATAATTGCCTCTGCCACTTGTAAAACTCCAGAAAAGTTTCTGGTGTGTGCTGTTCTGTGAAACAACTTTGGGCATGTTTTTTTGTAATCTAATTTTATAAAGGAATCAATCCTTATGTGATCATAGCGGGTGGTTTTTTTATGTCAGTTCACCCGTGCCCAGCTTTTGTGCTATGGATGAACAATTTTATAGGGTAGAACACTCAAAATAATTAAGTTTCTGTTAGTGTTGTGACAGCTGGTGGCTATGGATTATTGAAGCTTTGTTAATACCTCACAAATAGTAGAATGTTTCAGATATCAGTGTCTTACGCTAAGAACAAGTTCAAGCAAAAACATAACCAAGCTTCTTTTGATGATGAGTAAGACCTCATCCCATAGTGCAGATACTGTGAACTGCAGTTCTGCTCCACAAGATGGTGAACAAATGTAGAGAAAGATAATATAGGCAGCTCTGCATCACTATTGCATTACTGTGATCCCTTGGACTTACTGATGCTAATCCAGCCGTTATGCAAGTACTTTTCTAACATGTAACGTACGATGGCTTCTTGCCTTATTCAGCAATAAGGGGTTTAGGCAGCTTTACATTTTCCTCATTCTGCTGTGGAAGCACAGCACAGCTTTGTCATGAACACAAATCTGACCCGTGCTCGAGAAACTGAAAGCTGCAGGGGGTGCAGGTACAGCTGAAAAATATATTTGTTGCCTCAGTTAACTTTCCTCAAATCAGTTCTCCTGGCTTTTTAATTTTTGTCTTTCGGATTTTTAAGTTAGGTGCTCTAAAATGGAACTTTTTGCATTGCCAGTTCTGTATGACCCTAGTTTAATTACCTGTTTGATGACCAGTGTGTTTGATGGCCACGGTGTGTCATAACTGTGTATAGCAAAGACAGAACTTTGGGTTTCCCCACTCTGTTTTTCCCTTGTGTGGTGTTTTTGTTTCTTTTTAGCTTGCTCTCTGTTCTGCTTCTGTCATCTCAGATATGCCTAAGGAACAAAACATATTATTTGGCTGGAATAAGAGAGATTTTTATGTGTTGTGCACCTGGATGATACGATCTCATGTCTGAGCATTCATAATCCATACTTTTTATGAGGTACATCACATGATAAAAGAGTCAATCCACTGAATTACTAAGCTTACCACTGATGGGAATAATTATCTGACCTGGTAATGCAACAATCTTGGTAAATATAAATAACAAACACTGCCATGGTTTATTGGAGCTTAGTATTGTATTTAAGGATGTCCACTGCTAACCCCAGAGTTAAAAAACTAGAAAATGAGGGAGCTAATGCTTTTCATGGTGTTTTCTGTTCTCCTCACCTTACTTGTGAGGAAAACTCATCTTAGACAGTAAAGATTGCTTTTATTTGTTTTCCAATTATTCTCATGCCAAAACATTGCAGAAATGCTGCCATCAGCGCAAGTGGTCTTGCTGTGCAACTTCATGGTGCTCTTGAAGATCAGTCTGACTGCACAGCTATTTGGGGTTTGGTTTGGTTTTCCTATTTTAATGCTGTCAGTTTGATAAAGTGGAATGACCAGAGCCATTAGATTCACCCACTTCAGCATTCTCCCAAGAGATAAAGGAATCTCTGGCTGATATCAACGTCACGCAGCAGCCTCCATGCTCCACAAATACTTGGCATGGTGGGATGAAGGGGGATAAGGGAGCAGTGGCAGAGCATGTACCAGCAAGGCAAAAAGCTTGCTGCCAGCGTGGCCTCTGAAGCTGAGCTATCACGTGCCCAAATCTGAAGCGCTGTCCTGCCAGCTGTAATAGGTGTGAGGACAGCTGCTGCTTCTGGCCTGTTAAACCTCCCCCAAGAGCCACCTGGCCAGCCCAGATAACACGTGACTGGAAATTTGGTGCCAGACAAAATCACTGTTTGATACCAAGCACTCTGAGAATTTGCACAGTATACAAACGTATACTTTCTGTATTACTGTGGCTCTGAAACCAGAGTTAAGCTTTAGTGTGCAATTGCAAGAAAAACTATTGTAGAAGTTAAAAAACACTTCTTCTGCTAAAAATCAGGACTGCTCAACTTAGAAAGCAAGCAAATTCTCATAGTTTGGGTCTTATGGACATATATTTGTTTGATGCATAGTTTGCCTAGCCTCTGGATCTTGGCTGGGACTCACAGCGCTACCCCCAAAAGAAGTGAATAAAAGAAACTCTACATTTTTCTCACTGGGTCTTTATTTGAATATATGCTACAAAGTTTGCCTTTGTAGCATTTAGTTAGTAGTCTAGCTTGGTCAGAACAAGTTTTTTTTCTGAAGTTTGTGGAAATGCTTAAATTTGATCCAAAGTCTTCCAAATATGCTAATTCCTGCAATCTTTATTTACTTAAAAAACTCTGCCAGAAACTGTGCTATTGGACCCAGACTGCAAGTCCCTTACAGTTCAGTAGTCATTGGCAGAGAGTGAACAACTACAATGAAGTTGGTGGTAATAGCTCTGTATACCTTCTCAAAAATACAAGCCACAGATTCACAGTCTTGCCCATAAATATTATAGTTTGCACCTGCTTGAGTGAGTAGACTTGCCTGCCAAAGAAACTATTGTAATTTACGTACTGGAGACAGCCTGTATAGCGTGCTATTCCTAACAAAGGGCCCTACGCTGCTCAATTTTCCCTCCTCCCCTTTAGGCTTTTAAATTATTGACAATAAGATAGCAGCTGCAAACAGATACATTTATTTCAGTATAGCAATATCACATTCTAGCATTCTTTCTGGATGTTTCCTTTACTGCTTTAGTTTTCTCCTTTTAGTTAGTTTAAAAATCTATTAAAATGTAACAAGTCAGTGGATGGACTGTACAAATGGCTCTGTAGGGTTCTAAATTTACTTTCAGTGACTCTGTATCAAACTGGCCCAATCTGCAAATCAACAGATGATTTAACTGCCATCTTTACAAATTTCATCTTAGCTCTGAAATTCATAATGTGATCTCTCTGTCTCTTACATAATTATGAGTAATAAAGACTAGCATTCAGAATTTAGCTGAGAATTATTCTGATGATGCATGGAGCAGGAGAGGCTGCAGATGCTCTCTTGAATAGCTATCGCTGCTTAGTAAGCAATTAGGAATAGTCACAGTCTTTTGCTGTATTTAAACAGCAAGTGGGTTACTGGGCCCTAATCCTTATGAAGGCTTGTAAGTGTTACTGAATTGTAAATAATACTTAAAGGCTAGGAGCAGGAATCCTTGTTGTGATAGTGCAGTAAGCAGATATGACTTCAAGGATCCATTTGAAATACGTATATTAAAGTACTGAAATATTATTAGCCCTGCAGAAAATAAATGCAGTTCTGTACAGAACAAAGATGCTGATAGAAAGGTCACTGTGTGACTTTCTGTTGCTTTTTTCAAATGCTACAATATAGGATAATGAAATAAAAGTTACGTAATTTAGAAAAGAACTACTCTCAGACTTAATATAACCAAATGGAAATAACTTTTAACATACGCTGCAGTGGTTTTCTCTACTGCTTTCTGGCCTACCTGAGATTCTGAATCCATCTTGTGTGGCATTGCCCTCAGATACAGAGCATTGCTGATAAAATTCTGTCTTTCCTGTGCTTCATATCTCACATGAGCTGATCAAAGCCTGCACACAAAAAAAGCCTATTTGTTTTCTTAGAACTGATTTCATTCTAAGGGAAGACTGTCCTGCCGTTGGTGGCAAATTAAAGTTTTGTCTTACTAATTCTAAACTTTGTAATTGCAAAATTGCCCACTACCTTAAATGAGCTTGGTCTATTCATTAGCAGGAAAATGGCATCAAGGTCTAACAGAGTACTGGTTTCATAGACAGGAAACTAGGAGCCTGATCACAGGAAACTTCACTAGCGTAAGATATTGTCAAAATCAAAAATACACTATGGCCAGAATTAGTGTTCTTTGCTGAGCAAGGTCTAGACCCTGATGATGCATCAAGTCTTTACTAAAATAATAAATTGAAACACTCCAAGATTAGTGTGCTGGCAGATGTCTTAGCCTCACCACAGTAGCACAGGGAGCAAGCTGGGAGTACAGAACCATGCAGACCGCTTGAGGATGGACTGAGTTTCCTCTCTGTAACCTTGCTTAGACTACAGTGTTACAGCTTTATGGGACAATCGTCTTTTTCATCTCTACTAATTTTTACTCCATTTCTCCTTAGAATGATAAACATGTCCTGGTATTCATCATTCCAGACTGGATATAAAGATGGTTTTAATAAAATACATTGTTATGCCAACACAATGATTTTTATAGTTTGGTTTAATTCTAGTCAGTCATAAAAGAAGTACGTGTTCTGTGCCAGCTAGTATGGAAGGCTAAATCTTGTCTTAACTTGTCTGAGAATGACATTACAAGGTAAGTACAATAACTGGATGACTCAATATATGCAGAACAAATCCATGTTCCTGACTATAGGGAAGGGTGCAGAAGAGGAGAGAGGGTACCTACCAGACATTTTCCCTATGGTTGTTTGAACCATGCAGACAGAGTTGGCAGCTTTGTGGTTTCACATCATGATTTCATCTGTACTAACCACAAGATCGGTTAATATGCCTGATTTACTTCGGGGATTTTAAAGTTGCTTATACCATAACACTATCTTTCTAACTAAAAATCTGGTCACCTTAGTGCACTTCTACCTTGCTCTCTGTTTGGAGCTCCATGTTAAAGACAGAGTGTGCTTAGGAGCCCTCTGCACACCTGAAGATTTATACCTTCTTACCTTCTGAACATATCCAGACGCTTAATCACTTGTGCTCATTGAAATTGGAAACAAAGGAAGAGGTAATGTGAGAGAAAGGTAGAGCAGCATGATCCAAGGAGCAGTATGCAAATTTCTGGAGAGAATATTCTGACTGGCCCATAAAAATAGATGTGTTCCACACACCAGAGGAGATAATGTGAGCTATATTCACAGAGAAACTCGGGAGATAAATCAGAAGTGCTAAGAGCAAAACTCATAGACTACTGAGCACAATGCAGTCTTTAAGAAAGTACCATGACAACATTTTTCTGAAAAAAACAAAGATATCTAAGGAGATATCAAATTCAAAGTTTCTTAGATACAAAATATATATTCTGATAATGTATTTCAAAAATTTATATCACAAATGATCACAGGAATCAAGAGACCTGATCACAAACTGTTAGTTAACAACCACCTTGAACTACTTCTCTTCCTGCCTAAACTATTTAGCACCTGTAAAAGGAAAGAGAGAAATGAACCGTGCTATAGCCTGTGCAAACAAAAGAGATGAACAGTCAGCTTGGATATTCTGATATTCAAAAATATTGTATAGCTTTTCCACTAACTCAACATATTATCAGAGAGACACTGTTATACAAAATAAAGGTATTTCTTTTCAGAGGGCAAAATACATTTAAAAAAAAAAAGGTTGACATTGGATCATTAATTGCATACCTGCAACTTCTGCTCTGTGAAAGACATGATGTATTCCTATTCTTGTCTCTTTGTTTGTAACACAGGCAATCTGTAGAAGTATCACAAAGACTACAAGCTATGCAAGTTTTGCCCTCAAAAGTTGTCATAAAAATCTCATAACGCATTTTCATCCTTTTGCACTTCTCGAGCAATAAACTGCAATGTCATCTCTGTAAAAGGCCAACATAACATTGAAAATACGTCAGCTAAGCGGTAGCAGACAAACAAAATACCTCTATGGCATAAATTGATTGCTTGTTGGCAATCTCAGGAAATGAAAACGAGGATTAAGAGAGATGTAAAGAATGACCTTATGCTTTACTTTTTATAATATATTGGGAAGATAGTGTGGACAAAATTCCACCAATTCTGATCATGCCCTACATCTTTAGTAACAGAATAAAGATTTGGTGTTTTCTGCAGAATTAATATTTATGTATTAAAATTAATGATGACTTTTTAGAGGTAGAAAGAGAAAGGAAGGACTTGTTTCCATAAAACGAAAATCACACTGGCCATTTAGTACACGCCATTTGGTAGCTATGATGCAAATATATAACCTGTTTCTGCAGTTCATCAGCTTCCATGTCCGAATGAAAAATGCAGAGTTGAATTCAGTATAGCTTCTGGTGTCTGTCGGTATTAAAACAGGTTCTCTGAAGGTAGGCCTCACTCGCAAGCAATAAGCTAAGGGAAGAGGTGAAGAAGGCAAAGGGAGGAGAAAATAGGCAGTTAGGGGCTGCATGGTTATTTAAGAAGAAAAAAGGGCAAGAGACTCTGAAGCCAGGGCTACGATTCTGTCCTTAAGACACTCTGTTTATGTAAGCATTTTCAGTGACTTAATATTTTAAGAACTGTGACACGCCAACGCTTGAGAATATTTTCCATATCAGATAGCCTAAGTCAACCTGCTAAAGTTATTCCCCAAGGGCCAAATTCAGTCTTGTTGCATCACTGAATGTCTGCTGAAGCTAGTCCGTGTGCTGGTATTAGTGAAAGAGGAATACAGCTTGGAAAACATCCACGTTTTCCATTTTTTCTCTTTTTGAAGCTGATGCTGAAGACTATCTGGAATTCCAGAACTGTCCATGTTTAGGCCACATCCTGCAAAACGCAATAAAGCGTAACTTAATTCTAGTCTTGTTCACAAATTAAAATCAAGTGTTTTGTGAGATTAAGGTCTGTATTTAGGATTTAATAATCTATAAACATAAAAAATATGTACAAATCTCTATCTGAATATCATAATTATGGAGACAAGACCGTGCTTGTAGTACTGCATGTAAATGTATTTCCATCAGTAAGAAATGAGAGCGAGGTCTGTGCATTGCCTGGGGACCTAAATAACACTTTGTGTTCATATTTTGTCCTTATTTATTCATTGTATTATCTCCTACAAGCGCAAAGCCTGCAACCCTGTTTGCGTATCAGTGTTGTACATGCTGGTATCAACGAAACTGCTCATAGATCATCAGAAAATAGAACAGACAAAAACTCAGATCATATGGGTCATTTTCTCTCCCTCAAATGATTATGAGCTACTAGAGAAAGAGTTTCTACTACGCCTACTGCATGTCAAACTGAATGAAAATGCAGTACTGAAAGAAATCAAAATCCTCTCTATAATACATTGCTGCCTCAAAAAGAGGAGGGGAGGGGGCGGGGGAAAGCTTAGGATGGTCCTTGGATATCCAAAAATGAATATCAAGAAGGTTCTCTTTTGCTTCTGCAATAAATTGGTGAGATGAGCAAGAGAACATTGTATCTGGTTTTCATCCCTTTTCTTAAAGAAGGATGTGGAAATGCTAAGCAGAGTTCAAAAAGAGGGGCGACAAAAAATGATTCAGGTCCCGGAAAACAAGCATTAATGATGTAAGGTTTAAGGAGCTTAACTTAGCTTAACTGAAAAGCAGGCGAAGAGATGACTTGATCACTGTGTGTATCTACAAACACCTTTAACGAGCACCTGATAGTGAATGGCTTTGCAACAATACCGACAAAAGCAGAACAAGATTTACTGCCTGCAAAGTTGGCAAGCTGGTTTTAAAACCACCACAATCACACAGTTACCTAGTGATGAGGATAACAGAGCAGTGGAACAGTTTACCAAGTGATGAACGCGCCATCACCTGAAATATTCACAGCTCGTTATATACTTAAAAGGTACTGTTTCACAGAGCTTCTGGGATAAACCTCGCAGTCTGTGAATGTAAGGAGATCTGTTAGGCTGGCTGGTTTTCCTAGTCCTTTCCGATCTTGCATCATGTGAAATGCGTGTGTTTTCCTGTTCATCCCTTTAATGTATGGGTGTCACAGGGACAAGGAAATTGCCGGCAGCTGCAATCAATAGGCTTGTAACACTCGCAGCTTGGTATCAACACAATTCCAATCTCATGTTTCGGCGTATCATCTGTTCAGCCGTGGAATCGAGCAAGATTGACCCTGGCCCTAACCCTTCAGTACACGATTGGCTAAACTTAGTTGCAGCACTATTTGCCGCCTTTTTAACTGTCAGAGACTGGCTAAAAAGGAAGGGGGAGGCCCAGGGTGGGCTGGTACAGCGTAAGAAATGGCAAACCAGCTCATCTTTTCTGATGTCTGGCTTATCTTCCCACTGCATATGATTAAGGTCAAACTGATTACCTGCTTATTTTTCTTCAGGCAGATTATTGCAGGGAAGCTTTATTTCTCCTTGGGAGCAGGGGCACTGTTTGCAAGCTGAGAGCATCGGGGTGCTCTCGCTGATGGATATTGCTTCTGTTGCCAGCTCTCCTGTTTTCTAATTCGTGCCTGTGACACAAATTTTCTGAAGGACCAAACGCTGAAGCCTGATGATATCCATAGCTGGCCAAGGCCAACAGTATGAATTTCAACAAGGCCAAGTGCCGAGTCCTGCACTTCGGTCACAACAACCCCATGCAACACTAGCGGCTTGGGGAGGAGTGGCTGGAAAGCTGCCCAGCAGAAAAGGACCTGGGGATGCTGGTCGACAGCCAGCTGACCATGAGCCAGCAGTGGGCCCAGGTGGCCAAGAAGGCTAGTGCCATCCTGGCTTGGATCAGCAATGGTGTGGCCAGCAGGAGTAGGGAGGGGATCGTGCCCCTGTACTTGGCCCTGGTGAGGCCGCACCTCGAGTGCTGTGTTCAGTTTTGGGCCCCTCCCTACCAGAAGGACATGGAGGGGCTGCAGCGTGTCCAGAGAAGGGCAGCAAGGCTGGGGAGGGGTCTGGAGAACAAGTCTGATGAGGAGCAGCTGAGGGAGCTGGGGCTGTTCAGTCTGGAGGAGGCTGAGGGGAGACCTTCTCGCTCTCTACAACTGCCTGACAGGAGGGTGTGGTGAGGGGGGTGTTGGTCTCTGCTCCCAGGTAACCAGCGACAGGACGAGAAGCAATGGCCTCAAGTTGTGTCAGGGGAGATTAAGACTGGATATTGGGAAAAATTTCTCCAGAGAAAGAGTGGTCAGGTGTTGGACCAGGCTGCCCAGGGAGATGGTGGAGTCCCCGTCCCTGGAGGGGTTCAAAAAATGTGTAGATGTGGCATTTCGGGACATGGTTTAGCAGGCATGGTGGTATTGGGTGGATGGTTGGACTCGATGGTCTCAGAGGTCTTTTCCAACCTACGGTTCTATGATTCATAGCTTAAACAGAGTAAAATCCGTTGTCTTGTGGCGTGGGCACAGGGGAACCAACAAACTTTTGTTCACCTCAGCTTCACGCAGCTGGGAGCAGAGCAGGAACCACGCTAACCACCACCCGCCCCACTGCCCGGGTCCTGCCGAGGCTCCTCCGCATTCACCGCCCTGTTCGATCACCGCCAGCTGCTACGGCGGCCCGAGCTGGGGCAGGCCCGGGGGGACCGCGCCGTGCCCGGGGCAGCCGGCGTGGGGCCGGGCGAGGGGCGAAGCGGCCCCGGGGCGGGGAAGGCCGGGTAACACCTGGAGCCGGCACGGAGGAAGGCGGCCGCGGGAGGAGTGACCCGGACGAGCTGCGGAGGCCATTTCCCGGCGAGGAAACGCGCCCGGGGATGGGTGGATGAGTGAGGGAAGGAGCGAGTGCTGCGGGCGTCACCGCCCTCCCCCCCCGGAGCGCTGGCGGGGCGGGCTCGGTGCTGAGGGAGCGGCGGGGCCGCGGGGCGGGCAGCGGGGCGGGCCCGGCGCTGAGGGAGCGGCGGGGTCGGGGGTCGCTCACCTCAG